>Ga0206971_10007_pt1 | contig 76416 bp, 59 predicted proteins | sample Alteio_BWOrgHeat_85_FD_152917 | JGI IMG/M metagenome (GOLD analysis project Ga0206971, IMG submission 152917) | Enriched cells from forest soil in Barre Woods Harvard Forest LTER site, Petersham, Massachusetts, United States -... | ecosystem: Environmental > Terrestrial > Soil > Temperate forest >...
CCCAATTTCTGACCTTTGGAGACGCGCGCCAGCCGGTCCACACAAGAGACAAAAAGCCCGGAGGTCTCTGCATTCAGATAATGAACGTTTCCATCGTTGGCGAGAACGGGCTGATGTGTCAATTCCGGGGGCGGCGTCTTTTTATCGATCACACCGAACTTTCTCCAGACATGCAGAATTCCTGAGACAAGCTGATCGGTAAAGACAGGCGTCACCCGCATGCCGACCCCCATTTCGACGACCAAGCAGGGAATTCCCGCGCTGTTCAAACTATGCGCGAGCGTCGCTTCAAGAACGGTGGCGGCGCCGTGCACCCAGATGACATCCAGATTCATCGATTTGGCGATAGGCACCAGGCGCTTGGCATAGGTCTGGCTGATGCGCACCTGCGGAATTTCGCGTAGGAAAATATTGCTCGCGTGGATATCGATCGCTAGAATGGCGCCTTTGGCATGACGCATGACGGCATCCGCCATCCGTTGAGGAACAAGGCCTTCCGGGTGGCCCGGAAAATTCCGGTTGAGGTCGCTTTCGAAAACGGGAACGGTCCGCTGAATCGTCGTCAGTCCAAAAGGATTGACGGCCGGATAGAGCTCGACTCGGCCCTTGAGCGCGCGGGGATGTTCCATCAGCCAGCGCGCCAGGCGGTGGCAAACATAAAGTCCTTCAATTTCATCGCCGTGAATTCCAGAGGTGATCACCACTTTCGGGCCCTTTGCCTTTCCAAAAACGGAGCGCCGCAAAACCAGCTGGTCGCGATAGGGCAATTCGAGGTTCAGGATGGCTTCGGATTTCATCGGGTGGACTTATTGCGCGACTTGTTTCTGTTGAATCGCCGGCGGGGCGGCGCGAGGAATCTGCTCTTGAAGAATGACGTGCACCTTCGGCGCTTCCTGCACGGCGCTTCCTTTAAACGTGCCGCGCTGCGGGGCCGCATCCTGATAGTCACGCCCGACGGCAACCGCGATATAGAGGTGGTTGGCGCAAAGCCTGTTGGTGGGATCAAAGCCTCTCCACCCCGCGCCTGGAAGGAGAACCTCCGCCCAGGCATGCGTCGCCTCTTCATCCCGGGAATCGTCATAGCCATCGACGGAGGCCCGCATATAGCCCATGACATAGCGCGCGGGCACATTCCATGACCGGACGAGCGATATTAAAAGATGCGCAAAATCCTGGCACACGCCGCTGCGTTTTTTGAGCGCCGTCTGCAGAGGCGTATCGACGGAGGTCGATCCAGGCCGATAGCGCAGCGTTTCATGGACCCACTGAACCGCCGCGAGAATCGATACTTGAATCGACTGAGAAACATCTCGCGCCGGAGGATTTAATCCGCCGGTGGGAAGAGAGTCGAAAGCCGGAACCGCCGGACTCTTATGCAGGACATAGTGCCAAAGTTCAGGATGCCGCCGGAGCTCGTCCTCATACCAGGTCTGTTCGCTTTCAGGAGACATCAGGACATAATTAAAAGGATTTTCGAGAAGCGTTTCCACTTCGGATTGGACGCGAGTGACCAGATGCCGATGCGCGGGAACGATATTGAAATAGATCACGCTATTGCCGAAGGCATCCTTGTACGTGTGCAGAAGAGCCGGAGGATCAATCTCAATAGAATGAGCCAGGAGGCGCTGATCCGGCGACTCGCGCGGGATCACCCGCATTTCGCAATGGTGTTCCTGCACGGAGGCCTGGAAGTCCAGGCGGGTTTCATGCTCGATCAGAAACCGCAACGCGTTCCCCCAGATGCGCTTCGAAACAATCCGTCTGAAGCGCCGAATGAAGAGCTGCAATCTGAAGCAGACGATCCTGCAGATATTCGTGCAGACCCTGTTTGAAGATCGATTCGGCCGTAGACTTTTCGATGTCGCCGCGTAGCGCGCGATAAGCCTGGCACGTCCGAGTTTCCGGAGATTCGAAACCGATATGCGTGAGCGCCCCTCCAAGCCTTTCGACGCTAAAACGTAAGGAACGCGGATAGACCGGGCTCAGCAAAATAAATTCCGACACGTCCACCGGACGCAGTCCCCCCGGATAGTGGCGGCGATAGGCTTCAAATCCGGATAACGATTTCAGCAAAGCAGCCCATTGGTAATAATCCAAGGCCGAGCCGACCATCTCGACGGTGGGCAGCAGGATGTGATATTTCACATCCAACGTTCGGACCGTCATGTCGGCCCGTTCGAGATGCGTCCCCAGACGATAAAATCCATACGCTTCGCCGCGCATCATGGTGTCTTGCGTGAGGCCATGAAAGCGCGCCACGCGGTTTTGCACCTCGTAATAAAATGCGGGGGCCTGATCGGAGCGCAGCGGTTTCTTTAAGGTTTTATCGACGGCCAGCCACATCTGGTTGATGCATTCCCACATTTCCTTGGAGATGCGATCGCGAACGACACGGGCATTTTCGCGGGCCGATTGGATGCATTGAAGAATGGATCCGGGATGCCGGCGCTCTTGAGTCAAAAATTGAACGGTGGTGTCTTTATCGATAGCACGGTGGGGGCCCAGCTGTGAAAAGAGTCCCTCGCTTCCCATGATGCTCAGAATCGGCCGCCACTGCGCGGCGCCGAAGGAAGCTTCCTCGGCTTCCACCATGTGCAGCAAATTGATCTCGATCAGGCGCGACGTATTGTAGGCCCGCTCCAGATAGCGCGCCATCCAGTAAAGGGCATCGGCCATGCGGCTAAGCATCATGTGACACTCTCCACGACCCAGGTGTCTTTGCTGCCGCCGCCCTGAGACGAATTAACGACCAAAGATCCTTTGCGAAAGGCCACGCGCGTGAGCCCCCCGGGAACCACTTCGATCTCTTCTCCGTAGATGATGAAGGGACGCAAGTCCAGATGCCGCGACTGCAGCTCATTATCTAGATAGCACAGGTGCTGAGAAAGAGGAATGACCGGCTGGGCAATGAAATCACGCGGCTTGGCGAGAATTTTTTTCTTGAACTCGGCTCGCTCGGCCGCCGTCGAACTTGGCCCCATCAGCATGCCATAGCCGCCGGACTCATTCACGACTTTAACCACCATTCGTTCCAGCTGATCCAGCACCTTTTCGCGCTCGTCGGGGCGGGACATGAGATACGTCGGCACGTTGCCGATGATCGGTTCTTCCGAGAGATAATACCGGATGATGTCCGGCACATAGGCATAGACGGCCTTGTCGTCGGCGATTCCGCCTCCGGGGGCATTGACCAGGGCGACATGGCCCGCACGCCAGGCGTTGATTAAACCCGCGACCCCCACGAGCGAATCCGAGCGGAAGCAGAGCGGATCGAGAAAATCATCGTCGACGCGTCGATAAATCACGTCGACTTGCTTGAGGCCGAGCGTCGTTTTGAGATAGACGCGGTCATTGCTGACTAAGAGGTCTCTTCCTTCGGCCAGTTCCACACCCATTTCTTTGGCCAGAAACGTATGTTCGAAGTAGGCCGAGTTGTAGATGCCAGGGGTGAGCATCACGATGACGGCCTCGCCTGGCCCTCGCGGAGACAACCGTCGGAGAGCTTGCAGAAGGAGGGCGGGATAATGCTCCATGCGTCGGACTTTGTATCGCGAGAAGAATTCGGGGAGGACGCGGCGCTCGATCATCCGGTTTTCAATCATGTAGGAGACGCCTGAGGGCGTTCGAAGATTATCCTCGAGAACCATGTACTTTCCATGTCCATCGCGGATGAGATCGACGCCGGAAATGTGCGTGTAGATACCGCCCGGAGGATCGATACCGATGATTTCGCGCCGGAAATCTTTCCCCTCATGGATGAGATCGGCCGGAACGACGCCATCTTTCAGGATTTTCTGGTCATGGTAAAGGTCTCTCAGGAAGAGATTGAGGGCTTTCACCCGCTGCTTAAGTCCTGAGGACAAAAGATCCCATTCGGCGCCCGGGATAATCCGGGGAATGATATCGAAAGGCCAGACGCGTTCGATGCCTTCCTCTTTATCGCTGTAGACGGTAAAAGTGACTCCCTCGGCATGAAGAGCCAAATGGGCTTCGCGGGCTTTGGCGGTCAGGTTGTCAAGCCCGGCCGACTGCATGTTGTCCCAAAGCAGCGCGTAATGCGGCCGAGGCAAGGACGGCGCTCCATAAAATTCATGAAACGGGTCGGCGGAAGACGAGTTAGGAAGAGTCGAAGCCGTCATAGGGCATCTCCTGGACTAAAATTATGCTGAAATACCCGCCACTACGCCTTTGGCGGGTTTTTTGCCGCGTTGCTCGGCAAAAAAAAATCCTCGTTGATAACGTCAACGAGGACCTCATTGGCCACAATAGTCCGGCGACTTCGACGAACAACTTATTTTACCATAAAAAGGCAGAGCAGGGAGATCAGAAAGTAGCGTGAGATCAAAGAGCAAAGAGACGTCCGCCACAAGACCGGCGGACGCCCGCCAGACGTCTGGAGGGCGCCTTTTTGATCTTTGATTTCCCTGCTCTCTGATCTCACTGCTCTCGCCGTTCTCCCCCTCTCTTCTGGGACAAAAAAAGAGCGGGCCGCCAAAGGGGATGCGGCCCGCTCAGATTTTTTGCCGTTAGACGAGGCTTGTTAGAACGTCACAAACCAATCGGCGCTGATCGTGTTCTGGTTGCGAACATTCGATCCGTCTTTTCGGACGAAGTAAGCCTGGTTGCTCCAGTCATGGCGATACTCGAGGCGAGTCCCCATAGAGCTGGTCAGCATGTGCTTATGCGTCAAGGTAAACTCTTTGACGGTCTGGTTGGTGGTCCCATCCGCAAAGGCCGTTTGCGTGAAGCGTCCCGCGTTGTTCTGGTCGCTTACGACTTCGAAGCGGCCGATTTCTGTATCTTTCGACGTACAGGCAAATGACGCCCAAACGCCTACTCCATCCCAGTGAGAGGTTCCCGTTCCGCCCACGAAGTTGGTGTCTTCGCCCCAGTTGCCCTGCACGTTCAAGCTCAGCTTGTCCGTCGGATTGAAGCCGGCCACCGTGTCCAAAGACAGTCTCTGGGAATGCGTTGGATCCGCTTGTTCTTTCCCATAGGTTCCCTGGAAGCTCCAGCTGGTCTGCTTGGTTGGGGTCGTCGCCAACTGCCAGATGATGGTCTTGCCCGAGTTGATGTCAGGAGCGCCTTGATTTGTTGGCAAGGCATCCCATCCGTTCACCACACCGATCATGGCCGTCGCTTTGTCGCTGATCGTGTAAGCCGCCTTCACTCCCGTGTGGGTAATCGGTTCAGCCGCGAAGAACAACAGACCTTCAGAGAAGTTCGGGTTGTTCACCGTGTCCGCGCCTTCAAACCCTTCTGACGTTACGAATTTTCCACCAATAATTGACAACTTGCTGGTGGCTGCATAGGTCCCATAGGCTTCCTGAACGAAGAGTTGTCCCGCTCCGGAGAGCGCAGAGGCATCCTGTCCGGTACGAAGTCTGACGGTGAAGCCGTAATGATCACTATCGCCAACCGGCTTAGCGATCTGCAGCAAGAACGTATTCAAGCTGAAGCTGTTTCCGCTGGTGTCGAATTGCCGGCCCTGATTGGATTGATTCTTTGTCGAATTCTCTAGATTCCCGACGTAAGAGCTCTGCAAATACCCGCTGAGCCCGATGGTGTCATACCACTTTGGTGCCGGCGCGTCGGCGAATGCCAACCCTGCCTGCGCAGCAATTGCCGTAATAAGTCCCTTAACAATAATTCCTTTTGTCCACGACGTACTTCTCATTTTGAAGCCTCCTTTTAGTTTGAAAACGGGCGGCCGTTTAGAAAACGGCTTTAGCCCCCTTTTCCCCAGTTCTGATACGAATCACATCGTCTACGGGAAGTACCGCGATCTTCCCATCGCCAAACTGCCCTTGGCGCGTCACATCCAAAATGGTCCCCAGCACGTATTCGGTTTCGATATCGAGCGTAAACACTTCGACTTTCATTTTGGGCATAAGGATTCCTTTCCCCTTACCCTGCTGTTTACCGAATCCCTGGACCGGATAGACGCTCACGCCGCCAACCCCGGTCTTGGCCAAGGCTTCCACGAGCGTCTGAACATCCGATTCGCGAATATAGCACTCAATTTTTTTCATACGCCCTTTTAGGATATAAAAAAAGACCGGTCGCCAGGAATATGGCGACCAGCCTTCATTGGAAATCGTTGACACTACTTCGTGTCGCGACAACAATAGCACAGAATTAAATTCGCGTCAAGCCGTAGTGCTGGGCGCAGGCGGATGAAGTAAAATAATAGCGATGAACAACGAATCATTCTGGCTGGATGCCATGCGCGGTACCCGGATCCTGAAGCCGCCCAAGCACGCGATCGCCACGTTCGGCTCGACGACGCTGCGCTATGTGTTGTTGTCTATGATTCCCGATCAGCCAGATTGCTGCCGCCTGCGGGAAGGCGAAGTGACTGCTCAGCGTCCGGCTATTTTAACTCCCGAATTCTGGAAAAATCGCTTTGAAGGTTTTGGAGACGATGTCCGGGCTTATCATGAAGAAATTGAAAAAAATTATGGGGAAGCGCTCAAGGGGCTCGAATACTCCTTCCGGAATGACCTAAAGACGACATCGCTCGAACATGCGGCGTTGCCGGAAGTGGCCGACCGGACCCGGAAGGTCATGGAAAAAGAAGACGCCCCTCGCACCGCCCTTCTCGAAGGGCCGGACCATCAATGGTCCTTGTCCATCATGAAATTTATCGTCGACACAAGTCTCCGGTCATTCCCCGGGAATGTTCGCGAATTGGACGAACGAGGTCTCTTTAACCCGGAGCGTCACGCCGAGACGCGCGAGCGTTTTGAGATCGAAAAGCTGTTTCAGGAAGCTCAGGCCGACCGCGCACGAATTCCGGTGCTTGCCGAACGACTTAAGAAAGCCGGCGTTTTTGCCGCCTATGAAGATCGTTTTTTTGCACTTGTCGGGAGTGCCGGTTAGCCGCCGCTAATTTTTCTTCGCGTTGTCCGAATCTGGGGCGTCGAAGGAGCGAATGAGCCGTACAACGCCGAAGGGCTTCAATAAACGCCGGCTGGCGGAGCGAACCGGTTCGGCGGTTTCAGAAACTTCGAGGAGCGTGGAGTTAAGTGTCTGTTGCGTGCCCAAGAAGGCGTAAAATGGATGAGACAGGGCGGCCGAGAGAGATCCCGGCGTTTGTAAAAGAGCCCAAAGTGCCGCCAGAACACCAACGGACAAACAGGCGATGACAACAACCGGCCGCCGCATGGCGATATGATATGAAAATATATACCAAGACGGGTGACGACGGAAATACGGGTCTTCTCGGCAATGTGCGGGTCCCCAAAGACTCCCGCCGGATCGAAGCTTATGGCGCCGTCGACGAAACAAATGCCGCTCTCGGAATCGTCTTAGCTCATCTTCCATCGGCTGCCCAGGCTGCGCAAGCCTGGCTAAACGCGATCCAAAGTGATCTCCTTGTTATCGGAACGATTTTAGCCACGCCGCCCTCAGACCCCAAAAAGCGCGCGGATCTTCCCTCGCATCGCGCCCAGGCGCTCGAAGAACACATCGACCAGATGGAAACGGATTTAAAACCGCTCACTCAATTTATCCTGCCCCAAGGAACAAAAGGCTCCGCCTTCGCCCATTTGACAAGGGCGATCAGCCGCCGAGCCGAAAGACGCGTGGTGGCGTTGTCGCATGACGAGCGCGTCGATAAAGCGGTCATCGTTTATCTTAATCGGCTTTCCGATTTTCTATTTGTTCTAGCGCGCTGGATCAATGCGCACGAAGGCGGCCCGGAAACCGTTTGGTCTTATTCGGACACGGAAGGCGCCAAAATAAGTTCGGAAGCCGCCAGGCCCGCGGATCGGCTGAGCGCCTCACTCAAGAAACTGGAAGCGGATAAGGAAAGCCGCAAAACTCTCTTCGAAAAAGCCTCCACACAGATGCAGAAGAAAAAAGAAATTGCCGACAAGCTCTTCCGTCAGAATGTGGATCAGATTAATAAGGACGGCGGAAAGGTCGAAAAGCCGCTGCGCGATTTAGATTTGGATTAATTGCGGGACGGGTTTATCGGCGGTTAATATCGCGAGGGTCCTGGGGGCAAGGGTCGCCCACGTTTTTGACACTGAGGGAAGCGGCTCCGAGCAGATCACCACCGCTTTTCCCACCGTTGCGACGGAAAGTGAAAAATAGGTCTGTCGCTCGGCCAGCGTTTCCCCTTTAGCGAGCCGCTTATCGCCCACCTCGTGAGCCACCCACAGCGTATGGCCGTCGCTCATCATGAAATTTAGGGAGTCATACACCAGTTGCTCGCGCGCTTTTTTCAGCAGTGCGGTGAGGGCAAACGTTGGATCCGCGGTGGAGTGAACTTGCTCCCAGATCCAGAGAAATAAACGCTCGCTGTCGGTTGCCCCATAAGGCGTTGTTTCGTTCAGAGGCAAGGACGCCTCCGCACCGAAAATGGTTCCGGCATGCATAAAAATCCAGTCCCGCCAGTGAAAGGGATGGGTGTTGGAAATGACAGGCGGCGTGCCGGCGGTTTTGCGAAAATGCGCGAGCACAATCGGAGAGGCGGCTTTGCCCACGCGTTCCACAGCTTCCTTATACTCGTCGCGAGTTTCATCGGCCGGCTCGGTGGAGCGCGCAAAATAGACGGCACGGCCATCCTTAAAACCGGAAGCCCCCCATCCATCCAGATGCCCCGGCTTCATCCCTTTTTCGACGATGCCTTTGGTGCACAACGGATAAAAAGCCTCCATCACGTCTTTGGCGGGAAGAGGCGCGGCTCCAATCATGCCCAGCAGTCGACACATACAGGTACCACTGGATACCATAAGACCTCCCATCCGTCAACAGGAAATCGAAGAATCGACCCTGTCGTCACAAACTTGCTAAGTTCCCCCCCGCTTGTGATATTATCGGGCGTTACCTCGTTTGGAGGACCAGTGGTTCAAGCCTCTACCCTCACCGATCTGCTGCCCGCAAATGCCCCTGTGCCGTCCGGCACCGAGCCGGACTCCCTTAGCGAAATTAAAGAACACTTCGCTCATATCGCCGGGGCCATCCATGAAGTGTTCTGGATTAGCCAGGTTGATCTTTTTCGATTCCTCTATGTGAGCCCGGCCTTTGAAAAAATATGGGGCATGCCGTGTGAAACGCTTTATAACCAGCCGGAGTCCATTATCGATTCCGTCGTGCTTGAGGACCGCATGCGGTGGATTGTAGCGATGGCCGAACAGGCGCTGCATCCTCAGACGGAAGTGGAATACCGCATTCAGCGGCCGGACGGTACGATCCGATGGATCCGTACGCGCTTATTTCCCATGCCCGACGAGCGCAAAGAAATCCATCGTGTGGCCGGGATCTCCGAAGACATCACCGACCGCAAACTGGTGGAATGCGAGATCCTCGAATTTAGCCATCGCGAGCGGCGGAAGATGGGGCAGGAAATCCACGACGGCATCTGCCAGCGCCTGACTGGGATCGCTTACATGCTCAAAACGCTTGAACAGGATCTCGCCAACCAAGCCTCTCACGAGTCTGAAAAGGCGGCATACATGGGCCGGCTTTTGCGCGAATCGATCGAACAGGCCCGACGTCTCGCCCGCGGGCTCTACCCCATCGAATTGGAAGCGCATGGTCTCATGTCCGCTCTGCAGGAGTTGGCCATCAATGTCGAAAAACTCTACAGCGTCGAATGCTTTTTTGAGTGCCAGTCCCCCATTCTCATGAACGACCATGAAGCGGCAACGCACCTGTATCGCATCACGCAAGAAGCCATCGCCAATGCCATTACCCATGGCCGTGCCACTCAGCTCGTGATCAGTCTCACCGACGGGATCGGAGTGATCTATCTGCGCATCCGGGACAATGGCAAAGGGTTGGCTCAGAATCTGGAAGAGGCTTCAGGGATGGGCGTACGCATCATGCAGTATCGGGCTCGCATGATTGGCGCTAAACTGACGATTCAAGAAGAGCCCGAGAGCGGCGTCCTGGTTACCTGTGTGCTGCCATTAAGAGGAATCGCCTCATGACCCGGACCGATCTCAAAACCAGAATTATGCTGGTCGACGACCATCCTCTGATCCGTCAGGGGCTCTCACAACTGATCAATCGGGAGCGTGATCTGGAAGTTTGCGCTGAAGCCGAGGACAGTCAGACCGCCATGGCCCATCTGGAAACCCACAAACCCGATTTCGCCATCGTGGACATTTCTCTAAAAACGGTGGATGGCCTGACCTTGATCAAACAGATGAAAAGCCGTTCCATTCACTTGCCCATGCTGGTGGTGTCCATGCACGACGAATCCCTGTATGCCGAACGCGCGCTCCGGGCCGGTGCCCGCGGATACATCATGAAACATGAAGGCACGGAAAAAGTGATCGAAGCCATCCGCCATGTCCTGGCTGGCAAAATTTATTTAAGCGATCAGATGGACACGAGGCTCCTGCAGCAGGCGGTGATGGGGAAAGAAGGCGCCACCTATTCGCCGATCGAGCGATTAAGCGACCGGGAACTTGAGGTTTTTGAAATGATCGGTCAGGGGCTCCCGAGCCGCAAGATCGCTGAAAAAATCTTCGTCAGTGTCAAAACCGTCGATACCTACCGCACCCACATCAAAGAGAAGCTGGGGCTCAACAACGCCATGGAACTGATTCAGCATGCCCTGCACTGGGTCCAGCGCGAAGGCCTCTCTTAAGCCAGCCCTAAGAGAATCTCGTACGTTATTTTAGGGAAGTTTCGTAACTCTGAAAAAGCGGCTTGCCGATAGGCGTACTCCGACGTATTTTCTTATAACATTTGCATGAATAAATTAATCGGATACATCGCCTGGACGCTGCTGTGGGTCTCTCCGGCTTTGGCTTCGGATCGCATCACGCTGGCCCAGCTTCCTGCTGTTCCGTCGGACGTTGGAAAATCCCCATTCTTCGGAATCTTCGAGGGTCCCGCTCCCCACGGAATGGGTCCAGGCCTGCGTTTTGATACAAAAAAATACTTCTATATCTACACTGATCGGGGCTCGCCCGCCAATCACTTTGCCCCTTCCGGCTGGATGGGAGATTACGGAGACATCCGGCTGGATGACGCGAGCACGGATGACCCGGCAGACGGCCGCACCTGCATCAAAATCACTTATCTGGCGCGCGAATCGCAAGGATACGGCTGGGCTGGGATGTTCTGGCAAGAGCCGCAAAATAATTGGGGAACCATCCCCGGAGGGTTCAATCTAAAAACCATGAAGCGGCTGACCTTCTGGGCCCGAGGAACAACGGACGACGAAACGATTGCCGTCTTTAAGGTTGGGGGCCTGCAGGGAGAATGGGGCGATAGCGATTCCGCCCAGATCGGCCCCGTCAGCCTCACGCGTGAATGGCAGCAATTTACCATTGACCTGAGCGCCGTGGACCTGAGCAAAATCAGCAATGGCTTTGGCTGGGCGACCAGCCGGACCGACAACCAAGGCCCCATTACGTTTTATTTGGACGAAATTCGATTCGAACGATAATGATCCACATGGCCTTGATACAATCACAAGACCATGGACCTGAGATCTTGTCGATTTCTGTTTCTGCTTCTATGGGTCGCTCCCGGCCTACGAGCTGACGATGCGGCACCTCGATTTTCCGCCGCGCTGCAGACGAGCTATAGTGGAACTCATCCCGATCTCTACGCCCAGCAACAAGACCGCGTGCGCCTTCTCATCCGCCAAGCCCAGCTGGAGATCTCCTCGCAATTGGGCCTCCTGCAGTATCAGGAAGGATTTCGCTGTCCATTGACGGTTCGTTTCGATGACACACCAGTCCCAGGATTGGAACATGCGCTGGCCTATGTGCACGGTGTTCCCGCCGCCCATGGCTTTGGACAGGAGCTGGTGGTAAATCTTGACGTTATGGCCAAGTCCGATAAAGATTTCGATATGATTTTCTATCACGAGATGACGCATGCCGTTCTGAACGACGCGGTCGTCTCCGCGTATGGCCGGCCGCTTCCCTCGTGGGTTCAAGAAGGTTTGGCCGTCTATATTTCTGGCGAGGGGCCCGAGCGGGTACGCTGGCTGGCGCGCCATTACCGGAAATCCCAGGTCAAAGCGGCTGTACGCGATCTCACGGAACCGGTCCTGGACTACGCGCGCAATTATCTGGCGTTTCGTTACATGGTGGACAAGCAAAGCATCAACACGCTTCAGGCTTTTGTCCGCGACCTGACGCAGGGCAAGATGCCGATCGAGGCCGTCGAAGACAGCACCAGCCAGACCTGGGACACCTATCGCCAAAACGTGAAAGACTACTCACTCGACGTTTATCGGGACGAAGCTCTGCCTGATTTCTAATACAATAAATGTCTCATGGAACTGGAAGATTACAAATCGCTGGACGGCGAAGCGCTCAAAGCGAAGATCCGCGCACTCTCCCGATCGGACTTAGACGACCAGCTGCATCGCTTCAGCGGGCAATACGCGAATCTCTGCCAGCGTCTGGAAGCAGTCTATAACCGAGAAGCGCGTTTTGCCGCCGTTCGCCCGGGCGGGTTAGACGAGATCGATCAGGCCATCAAACTGGCTGAACAGGATTATCAAAAAGAAGTTACGCTCCTAAAAACCTTCCGCGAGCTCAACCGTGTTCTCCTGCCGTTCATGGATGTTTACGAAGACGAAGTCCTGGCCGATCTCAAACACATGTCCCAGGAAGAACTTCAGGCCCTGCATGCCGGCATGGTTGAAGAACTCAACACCGCTTCGGACCGACAGAAAGAAGATCCCGCCAGCTACCGCGCCGCCCAGAACGCCATGGGAACCGCGCGCTTGGCGACCCTCATGAAAGACGCCATCCGCACCGAACTCAAAACCCGTTTCGGCATCAACATCGAATAAAACATCGAAAGAACTCCATTGGCTGCGACAGCTATTCCGTTCGTCCGAAGGATATCCCAATTTGGGATATCGAAAAAGCCGGCCCCCTCGCTATTCTGAGGAAGCCGGCTTACCTTTATCATGAGTGGTGGAGCCTTCTTAAGGCTATCCGAACCCACTACCTCTGAACCCGAAGAGCCGAACAGGCCGAACCGACCGGCCGATGATGATGATGACAGGCCGCGTCCGTCCCGTCCGCGGCCTGTGAGGCTCGAGGCCTCGCCGCCTGTTCGGTTCAGCGGTGGCGGGGGCGGCTTCGCCGTCCCTCATTCGCTAAACGTTCGCTGTCACGCCATTCTCTCACTCGCGGGTAAGCATTCGCTCGTTCGTTCATTGGCGGCGGCCAGGTTCGGCGTGCCCCCCCCAAACCCGCGCTACTCGCGGCGCTGCCGCTCGTTGCCGTTCGCACACTTTGCCTATAGGGCAGCGGTCAGTGTGCTCACGTCCTACGGATACAACGCGCAGGGGGAGCGGGGCCCAACCTGTCCATATTAGACCCCACCCCCCTGGGTTCTGGTCTCGGGGGGCACGTTCTCGCGGCTCAACGTCAACGGCCACGACAATACCAGTGGGGACTCTTAATTTCGGCGAGACCTGCCCTGTGTTATAATTCTGGCCATGGCAAACTTCGTTGAAATGTTCGAAGTCATGTATGCTGAGAGAGGGTCGACGAATGACCCTAAATTCATCAATATGTCCCGTGTTGAGTACGCTCAATGGGGCCTGCAGAACATGCACAAATTAGGATTTACAGGAGTTGAAGACCAGAAAACTGCCAGAGCCTACCTGATGGCCTACATCAAAGAATTTACCGACAAAAAATCTTCCTAAGCTTTTTCCCTTCTAAGTCGAACTTATATCCGTACCATCGTGTCAGGCACTTGCTTTTTAAGGATTTGCTATCAGGTCGGATAAGAGAACATCGTTGTTCGCCCGCTGCTCATCATGCGACATGGCCTCGGCATGTTTGCTCAACGCGTTGTTGGAAGCTCCCGTGAAGAATCTCATTGAAAAGGAAATTCGATGAGTCAGTCCTAGGGCACCCATGGGCACCATAGCGTAATCAAATGAATAACTTTGCATGCTCAACCCAAATCCCGCGGTGGGTCCTGACAGCCCGTCAATGTCGCCCGAACTCCGTCCGTTGTATCCGACTCGGCCAGCCATCGTCCAACCACTGCGAATCTTCCAGACATACTCGGACCCGATTGTTGCGTACGGATTATTGTCCGTCGGGAAATTCATGTCGAATGTCGCCTTCCACGCTGGGGTCAGGCTAAGCGCGCTGCCCGCCTTCAGGTTAAAAGGCAATCCATACGACTGCTGATCGAAGGTCATGCGCCCGCCGAGATTAGTTTCTACCACCGCGAACCTTAGACGATCGTGGAAGTACGCCGGCGTAAGCAGGCCCATGTCCACGGCCATCGCATTGGCTGAAGTCTGCAGTTTTGATTCGACATATTTGCCGGTCACACCGAAGCTGAACCCGTAAAAGCTATTCGCATAACCCAGCGATACGGCCAGATCGTACGGATTGAAATTTCCCATCGAAGTCCCGCTAGTATCGGTCTGCGTGATGGCGCCGCCGGAAAAATACTGCATGCCCAGCCCAAAAGCTCCCGCGCTGCCAGTATTCTGCGCATAACCCGCAAAGTCGAAATATGTCGGCTCCAAATAGGGAGCGTGCATCAACATCAATGATCCCTCTTTTTCGGGAATTAATGTCAGCGCGGCTGGATTCCAATAAAGTGCGCTGGCATCATTTGTCAATGCGGCGCAGGCCTCGCCCATCGCCTCGCAACGGGCCCCGACACCAAGCTTTAAGAAATTTGCCGTAGTCGTCCCAACACCACTTGAGCTGAATGCCGCCCCCGCTTTATTTACCGCGGCCAAGCCCAGCAGAAATGCTAGAGCAATATTTGGTAATCCCCGATGAAGATTTCTGATCATCGCTGGATAACCACCCTCAGTCGATTCTTATCGCCCGCGCCCTGTACGAGGACAAAGTAGAGCCCGCTGGCTACCTGCTGCCCTGAACGGTTTGTCGCATTCCAGCTAATCATCCCTGCTGCATTCGCCGTCAAATCCTTCACGAGTTCACCCGCAATCGTGTAAATCCGTGCGCGGGAATTGGCCGGCAAGTTGGAAATGGTTATAGACGTATGTCCAAGGGAAGGTCTGAAAGGATTTGGATAAATCTTTACGTCGTTCAGTGCCGGAGGAGCAACCGCCGACATGATCTGATAAAGCGAGAAATGGTCGATGTGAGCCGTGACAAGATTTTGGCCAGGGTCAACCGTCGAGACATACGGAATCCAGATATTTCGTGTCGAATCATACCTCGCGATCACCAAAGTATTTTTGTCCAGGCCAGCCATCGCCACATCACTGAAAGGTATCGACAACATCGCGACCTTTGTTGGCTCGTTTGGAGAATCAAGGTTGATTTGGATGCCGACGCCTGTTGCTTGGAAATCGCCGACATTGGCGGTTGCTTGCGGATAGCTGGACGGCTCTTGTATGGAAACCGTGACAGTTTCAGGGAAGCTGCCAGGAGGGATGACGAGCGTAATCGGGCCATCCGGTCCGCTGTAGACAATGGTTTGGCCGGCGCTTGGATCTACCGACGTAGTCGTTTTCGGCAAAGTGACCGTTGATAGTGTCACATCCGCTGTAGTGCTAATACCGTCGCCGTTAATTGTGACGACGCTTAAGTAGTAAGTCGTCGAATTAACCAGGCCTGTGAATACCGCGCTATTGCCCGTTCCATTGAAAGTTGTTGTTGATGCGCCCGTCTGCCACAATCGCGCGCTATAAGTCGTTCCTGCCGGATTTCCTGGATTTGGCCATGACAACGTGATCGAGGAGCCGCCGACATCAGTAATGGACGAACCGGTCGGGGCCAGAGCCAGCGTATATTTTGCGAGCAGGGTGGACGTTGAAGTCCCGCCTGCATTAAACGCCGCCACGCTGGCCGCGTAGGCTGTATTGGTGGAAAGTCCGACCTGTACAAAGAAAGTCGCTGAACTGCCGAGGTCACCGGACAAATTGCCGCCGATAGAAGAGACGACACGATATCCCGTGGCACCGCTAACACTGTTCCAACTCCATGCAATTGAAGAAGTCCCTAAGGCTGACCCCGCCGGAGTTGGCGCAGTAGGAGGATTCGGCAGCGTTTGTGTGGATGGCAAAGCGACGAACGCTGTTGAAATGCCGTTTAGGTTGATTGCCTGTACCTCAACGTAATACGTGGTATCGGCTTGCAAGCCCGTAATCACCGCCGATGTGGCAGTCGTATTGCTCGAAGCGGCGATCGTGCTAAAACCCGAATCCGCACTCGCGACGACGAGATAAGAAGTCCCGCTCGGGTTACCGTTGGCTCCCCAGTGAGCCATAAATTGCGAGGCCTGCACATTGGTGGGGTTTGCAGAAGTCGGCGAGCTGGCTAAAGTGCAGGTCGACACAATATTTGAGAACGCACTTTCACCGTACAAAACAGCCGTGACTTTTCGGCTGTAGCTCGTGTTCGTCGATAGATTAATTTCCGTGTAAGAGGTGGATGCAATTCCACCGGCAATCAAAGTCGAGGTGCCAGAGTCATACAGCTTGAACGTCGCGCCGGCGACGTTGCTCCAGGTCCAAGTAATACTGGAACCGCCTTGCGCGGTGCCGGACAGCAATGTGGTTGCGGGTGTGACCAACGTTGTAGTCGAACCCGCTGTACTAAAGCCCGTTACAATGTTTTGCGAATTTTCCGCGCGTACGCGGAAATAATATGGAGTTCCGTTAACGAGATTGATGAAAGTTGTTGTTGTCCCTGTGAAATTCGCCGCGAATGCAATGGGCGTGCTGACTGCACTGCTGAAATCGGAGATAGTCGATTGACTGATCTCATAGGGTGTCCCGCCGGAGTTTGACTGCGCTGACCATGTCAACGTAGCGGAGGTATAGCTAACGTTGCTGAATGTGGGCTGGCCTGGCGTCGCTGCCCAGGTGTAGATGGTCGTCGGGCCGGTTAGGTCACTAAATATGCCGTTGAAATATGCGCGAAGGTAGCGGGCATAGGTGGTATTGGGCGATAATCCCACTTTGGAATAAGACTGACCCGATGTGGTTTCCGATGGCGTCGCTGTCGAGGAATCCGGGTAGAGGGCATACGAGCTTGCCCCCCGAGGAGCATCCCATGACCAGATGCCTGACGTTATTCCGGTGGCGGAGGCGGTAAAGTTTTGAGGAACGAAATTCCCTGGAGTCAAGAGAGTGCTGATGGAGCTATGGGTTCGCACACCAGCTGAATTTAAAGAAGCGACGCTTAAGTAAAATGAACATCCTTCCGCAAGACCCGAAAGCAATGTCGAAGTCGAGGTCGTTGTATAGACCATGCCTCCATATCCGTAACTGAGGGCCAGAGTATATTCATAGGTTGTACCGTCCGTGTTGCCGTTCGCGCTCCAGCTCACGGTGGCCGAAGTAAATGCCACATCCGTGAAGGTCGGAGCACCAGGTGGCGGCGTCAATGTGTAGCTCGATGTGGCATGGCAAAGCGCATGATCGGTGCCTCCGATGACGGCCGCCACAACCCGTCCGTATAGCGTATTGATGGATAATCCCGTCTCTGTAAAACTGCTTTGAGCTACATTTGCGACCAAGGTCGTCGGTGAACTTGCCTGATAGACGTTATACGCCGTCGCATCGGGAACAGGATTCCAAGTCCATGTAATGGATGTGCTTCCAACTTGATAGGCGGTCAATCCCGTCACAACATCCGTAGAATCTGTCAACACGTACGTCGGCGTCGTGGGCGCATAATTGACCGTGCCGGTCGTGCCATTGCCGGTTGGATAGAGCGCTCCGACTCGGACGTAGTATGTGGTGCCGGCGGCAATCCCAAGACCAGAGATCGTAGTGCTGTTCGACAATGTAAGCCCGCTGGTGATGGAGCCCGAAAAATTCGATGCGGTTGACGCCTCCACCGTATATTGTCGAGAACCGAGGCCTTTATTTGAAACAGGCGTTGAAAATGGTGAGGTCCAATTAACGGAAATGGAATTGTACGTTTCGCCAGAGATGACGGGATTGACCACCGCTGGTCCTGGCAATCCGACGGCGGGAGTCGTCGTTGACGGCAGATCTGCAAACACGGTTTGATTGGGCAGCGAATAATTGGCGGCAACGCGGGCATAGTACGTGGTGCCAGGGGTAAGGCCTGTCAAGGTCCATGAAGAATACTGAGTAATGAAATTTCCGAAATAGGTGGTGTACGTGGGATCGTCAGTAATTTGAAGCCAATACATCGTCGAATTGAAAGGACCCGTCGGGTCCCAATTGAATGTGATGGCCGTTGGCCAGACATTGGGATTTTCAGGAGTGGGCGGCGCGTCAGCATGAAGAGTCGCGCATAAAGCTGTCACGAGCAGGACTCCGAACGCGGGCGCGAACGAGCGCTTCGTCGAACGATTCATACATCCCTGTCTAAGTCCAAAAGTTCGCAATTTCGACAGTTAATTGTCCAGGTAAATAGTTGTTAAAAATTTGGATATCAAAACTTTGGATCGATTCAAGAGCGGGTGTCGATAGATGCGACGGCAAAGACAACCCAACAGGGGATCCGGTTGCGCCAAAGTTGCGCGCGGGTGCGAAAGCGACAGTCACGGTATCGCGGTTTTTGTGTTGGGAAATATGTCCGCGAGGAGTTGCTCAAAAATCAAGTGATGGCAGAACTAAAGAAGTTTGTCGTGCCGGAAGGTTGGGCGGACAACATCCTCGATGAACTGAAAACTGAACAGGCCGCGGCAACCGAACGCTCAGAAGCAGCCGCCCGCGCCGCCCAAGATGAAATGGCAGGTTTGGATAAGCAGATTGAGCGGTTGTTAGATGCCTATCTGGCTGGCGATGTGGCCCGCGAGGAGTATCACAAGAAGCGGTCCGAGCTGGTGGGCTTGAAGATGGATTTAAAGGACAAATCAGGGCGGCGCGGACAGGCCGCTTCAAAAGGATTCGAATCTGCAATAGAATTCGTTAATTGGGCAAAAGAACTAATAAAGACGTTTTTGGTGGCCATTGGCGCGCGCTCGTGCCGGCCCTGAAAAAAGCCACTTCGAACCTGCAAATTTCCGCAAAAAAAGTCTCTCTAACTATCGAGCCCCCCTACTCTGTTTTGATCCAGAATAGAGGGGCCCAAGGAGTGGTGGAGCTGCCGGGAATTGCACCCGGGTCCAAGATTAGCCTGACGGTGTCACTACAAGCTTAGTCCGCGTATTTTTTTCTTATTCCGGCGCTCGCTGCGAACGGCTCACGCTGGAACCAGCCTTGCTGCGGTTCGATCGTCGTCCCGAAGGCGCGCGCCGACGATCTATCCTGCATCATTACACTTGACCCTCTCATCACAGGCGAATGAGAGGCAAGCGCCCAGGCTCAAGAGCCCGGGGCCTCGTCGTTTATTAGACGGCGAGGGGCATTGGCCGGAACGCTGTCATACGGCCCAGCATTCTGGTCATCGCTGTTAGGCGGTTGCCAGTTGTGTTTTGGTCTTCTTTTTACGTGGATCCGACCAACCACGGCTTGCGACAGTCCATCCCGTCCAACCCTGTCGATCCTATTCAGCCCCATATCCTTTTAATTATAACAGTCTTTCGTCGGAAAGATTTCCGGCCTCTGGGTCTGGGTCCTTCCACGCGCCTCAGCACTGTAAGGGGTGGGGCAGCGGTATCGACGGACAACTTGAAGCCGCAATTTGCGGCGGGTGATTCTCGACTCAAATGAACTGCGCCGCCAGCTAATTGAACCGAGTTGATCGGTTGGTTCCCGAACATCGCGGAATCATCGCGGCTCGCTTCAGCGCACTTTTTTCAGAGAAAGCACGATTCTGCACCTGTCTAAAGCTGGCTGGCGCCGCCGTCGACGGGGATTTCCGCGCCCAACAGGAACGAGGAATCCGAACTGGCCAGAAACGCGGCGACTTTGGCCACCTCTTCCGGTCTGCCCATACGGCCGGCTGGGACCATCGCGGTGATACCCTTGGCCATCTCCTGGACCTGGTCGGCCGACATTCCCATCCGGGCGAAAATCGGCGTTTCGATCGGGCCTGGGGACACGGCATTGACGCGAATGCCCCGCGCCACCAGTTCCGCAGACATCGTGCGGGCAAAAGAACGTATGGCCGCTTTCGTTGCGCTGTAAGCCACGCTGTTCGGCAGACCGATCTCGTTGGCGGCGGACGTGTTGAAAAAGACGGAAGCTCCTTTCGCCAGAAGCGGGAGTGCCTTCTGGACAGTGAAGAAGGATCCCTTAAAGTTGATCTGAGCCATGTCGTCAAATTGTTTTTCGGTAAAGGTTTCAAACGGCGCGAACGTCGCGATTCCGGCATTCACAAAAAGTACGTCGATGCGGCCATGCTTCTTTTTCACTTCCGCCATCAGGTTGTCGATATCCGCCAGGCGCGAGACGTCCGCGACGACGGCCAGGGCGTCTGCGCCGATCTGCTCGGCCGCCTTTTGAAGCGTTTTGGAGTCGCGGCCGCTGACCACGACCCTGGCCCCCTCCCGCGCGAACTCGATCGCCGACGCCAACCCAATGCCGCTGTTTCCACCCGTCACCACCGCGACCTTATCTTCTAAGCGTTTCATAAAAACTCCTTGATTACCTTTTGGTAAGAGATTGTCCCTTTTGACTTTACAACCTCGCGGCAAGAATTCGGTTCCCGATCATCCGGCCGGGCTTGTCCCATCATACAACGTAATAATCAGGCGGCTTTTCGGCTGGCTTCCGATTCGCTCTTAATTCCGCCGGTGATCTTCGACAGGAGGAGGTACGTCAAGGCTGATTCGATCTCTGGACGCAGCTCGCCGCCCAAAAATGGATCATTCAAATGATAATCCAAAATAAGGTTTAGGAGATGCCTCAGACCAGGCAAAATCTGAGGTGTCGGTAGGAACCGAATTTCTAAAACCCCAATTAATATTCTCAAAGTGAGTTGGCGATTAACGCGGTCCGCCAGAGATTCATCGCGATCAGCCATTAAACTCTCCGCGCTTTTCAACAAATGTCTCGCAAGTAAAGGATGTTCTAGAAGCAGACGCCGATTGATGTTCGGCAATAGCGCCAAAAGGGCTCTGAGATACGCGGGATCAGCGGCCAAATCAGCGGTTTCCAGGACGCGAAGAAGCCAATGCGCTCCGACGGCGGTCTGAAAAAGCGCCTCGACGTTATAAATAGGACCACCCGATTTCTGCAAGGCATCGAGAACCGACACAACAATTCGGCCCGCATGGTCCAGAGTCAATTGCATGACAATTCGCACGGCATCGTTGTCGCCAAACTCCCATAGTCTTCTAAATAAGAAATTCGCCGCCAGGGGATCAGCGCCAAGGATCTGCAATGCCTCTCGACGCCACTTTTCAGGCTGCGACTCCAAAAAGGTTACCAGACGGGAGCCCGCAGACGGCCCTACTTCCGTCATTTTCCATTGATTGGTAAAAATGTCACTGAACTGGTTCCTAAACTTGATTCCCCGCTGTAGTTTTTTAGCTTCTTTCCAGAGATACGTCTTATGAGCGATCCAAAAGGCGCCAAGAAATGTGGTGAAGAAAAGAGCGACGGAAATGGGAATGATGACTATCACAAGAGCGGGCAGGGTATTGGCGAATGGTAACGCCTTTTTGATCCATCTATAAAGTATTGTGATGACCCCTTTGATCCGTTTATAAAAGATTGTGCTGACCACAAACACACCGATGGCGATTGACCAGGCATACTGTCCAAATGTCGTCGGAAAACATACATAGGCCAGTACTCCTGCGAGGCAACCACCTATAAGCGAAATGGCGAATTTCTCGCCGTTCCATTCACCGAACAATGCACCGATAAAACTACCGACGAAAGCTGCGAACAATGCGACAGTGGAGACGATATCGTCCCGTTCGTACCAAGGGGCGGACTGAGTATCCGCCTTCATACTCAATTTTGACGCGTTGGGATCCGTCACCTGAAGCCAAACCTTATCTTTGTGTAGTCCATCGTCCGGCTTCAAATCGACGTCATATTTCGCATAGACATAGACAGTCTCGAGGATAAGGCTGCGTTTGGGGCCAAGGGACAATAAGACGAGTCCGTTTTTCCGTAAGGGCGGGGCCGGAATTCGCACGCTGACCTCGTCCGACGATTCATAGAGCTTCACGAAATCCGCGAGGACGCTCCGGTCGGGGTCATTGGTCGGATCCGACGCCCGCCAGCGATTTCCGATGGGCGCCGTTTGGTTTTTTGAAAGAATGAGAGAAACGCTGCGGACAACCGGCGACTTCGGGTAGGCTATTAGCTCAAATTCCAATTTGACGGTATGAACAAAAGGGGATGGCTCTATCGTGATTTCCAAATTCTGATCCGCATCCGGATTGAGGAGTGTATCCATGCGAAGCTTATACACCAGCCCCGGAAGGCGGGGGTCATCGTTGCTCCAGGGAACGGCCCGAGGCCCTCGCTCACCGAGGGGTTGGATATTCGATCCTGTTTTGGCCAAATGATAGCGCAGCCAGGCATTCAACCAAAGATCGTTGTCCGGAGATCGTCCACTCATTAAAAGGTGCAATATACCCTCGATGGCGCCCAGAGGAAGATCGCCGAGCACATCTTTTTTTAACGATTGATGAAAAACCTGCAGCTCCTGCCGAACAACCGGGAGAATCCCATCGGAAGGGAGACGCGTGAAAAGCATTTGGGCGGCTTTTTGCATCTCATCGAAGTTTTTGGCGGTTTCCATTATTGCAAGCAGCGCATCCACCATGAGAAACTTCGATTCTGCAATTTCGAAGGCCACAGGATGAATCGATAGGTTGGTTTCTGTGTTATCCAAAGGAACTTTATCCAATGAGACGGCTTGCGGATCATCAAAAATTTCGTAAATAGCCTCAAACGCGGCCCCCTCCGCTCCCGATGATTTAGCCGTCACCAGGCGCTGAACCAATACTTTCGAAGCGTCCGAGGCGTTGGCAGGGATGTTCTCGTTGTTTTCTACAGACATGTGCCTATAGCTCATCACGCCATTGTGATCCAGGATCGCAAGATTTCTTATTTTGTCCAGATGCATGATGATGCTGGCGAGTTCTTCGGGAGGAGCACTATCGATTTCGGCTTGACTAAATCGATGGTTCGACGGGTCAGGCCATCTCGTCGGCTGGTCTTGAGCGAAGGATGGAATATGAGACACGATAAAAAGGGCGGCCATACCCAAGATCGGCGCGAACTCCAGTGGACGCGCGAATAGCCGCCGCAAAAGTACGGCCGTCGGCTGCGTGGTCGTCAAAGCGACATCCAAAGGAATTTCCAGCGCCTGCCGATCGAACAAAAGTTGGGAGAGCTGCGCTTCCCTTCCGGACAATGGCGTAACGGCAATAGCCCCCAGGCAATCCTGGACCATCAGGGTTCCCATCAAAAGACAAGCCAGGACGCGCCGAGGCATGGAACTCATCCATAAATTTTACTCTGGCTTGGCATGAAGCGCGCACGATAAATAGGCTCATTTTAGCCTAGGCCGGTTGGGCGGGGAAGACTAGGCCTGCGTCACATAGAAAAATAGTGCCAAGCACTATTTTTCAGGATGGGTGGAGGCAGAGGACGGCAGGCAATAAAAATCCATGTACCAATAGCCTCCATCATCCGAAGTCCGTCGAAGGGAGTGAGAGTTTATCAGATACTTGCCTTCTTCTTGCTTGTACGTATTGTCTTCCATGGTAATTTGATAGGGACCATTGCAAAAATCGTGGATCTGTTTATACGCATTCTCCCGATTGCTTCGATTGAACCACGCCGTTTTGTCCACCCAATAGCGGATGAGGCCAGATTTCGGCCATGTGGGCGGTGTTCGACGATAAACCATCTGAACGGAGTCGCAACCGGCGAGACTCGCGGCGACCCATCCACAGAACACAAGGCGGGCGAGGCGTTTCATGGATTTTTATTTTCCATGCAATCGAAAAACAGAAATCGAATTGGCAAGTCCTCAGACGTGGCAGGCTGCGAGACGGTGACGCTCCCGATTTTTGCCAATACCGTTGTTTCCTGTACTTCTCCGTCGAGCCTGGCGGTTTGTTTTGTAATACGGTAAGGCCCTTGGCAATAGGCCTCGATCTTTTTCTCGCCGTGCTTGACGCATTGATCCAAGATCCACAGCACATCGGTTTTGCCGCAATCTAAATGAACAATCCCCCCTGAGAGCGCTTTTTCATTGACCGGCGCAAAAGGACTCTCGCTTTTTCCGCGTGCGACGATCAAGTCCGCCCGGCAGCCGGCGAGCCCAACCAAAACGACAAGGAGCCAATCAAAGCGCTTCATGTGCCATGAGAATAGCGTTTTTAGCGGAATTTGTCCCAGTTTTTTGGCCACCGATTAGCTGTAACCCGACGAAAGTCTTCTTGTCCAATAATGGATGGCCCGATTTCGCTTTGGCAGTCTTTTCGTTTTAGTGCTCTTATCTGGCGCTGCCTCTGTGGGCCATGCCGATGGCGCTACGGTCACCTCCTCAACGACGATTACGGCGATTCCGTTGGAAGATGTTCCGATGGAGTCGGACTCTGTGTCGGCCAACCTGTCTGCCATCAGCTCCGATCTCGCTTCTGATCGCGCTCTGCGGCCGATCAAACAAGACCTTCCACTCATTACCCAGGAAATCAATACCCGCTCGGAAATCACCTCGCGGCTTCTATCTGCCAGCCCATCTCTGGAAAGGCTCAAGCGCCTCGAAGCCGGTTGGCACGCCATCGAACACAATTTCGATGCCTGGCAGCGAACGATCGCTCGACGCATCGGTCAGCTGGATAAATATGCGGCTTCACTGAAGCAGTTAGCCGATACATGGGATCTGACGCTTCAATCCGCTCAACTCCCCGGAACCCCGCCTACCGTCTTGGAAAACGTGGCTCAGGTTGACTCCTCCATCCATCAGACCCAAGAGTCCCTCGAAAAAGAACGGCACGCCACTCTAGTGATCCAGGGGAGCCTCACGCGCGTGGATGCCCAGGTCGATCGGGAAATTGACCGAGTCAACCGAGCCTACGACGATGCCTTGGATCACCTTTTTAAGCGCGACAGCCCGCCGATCTGGAAAACGGCACAGGGCTCCGGCCAAGCGCCGGTCCTCCCTCACCAGGGACGGCTCTCGATGGGGATCCAAGCCAAAGGACTACATGCCTATGCGCTCCGGCAAGCCCACAAATTTCTCATTCACGCCGTAATCCTTTTAGGGCTAGTCCTGATTCTTTATTGGATGCGCGCGCATTTTCACGTCGTCGCGGCGTCGGCCATGGAACAATTTCCTAGCGCCGTAAAAATTGTGGAAGCCCCCATCGCATCAGCCGTCATCTTGTCCCTCGTCGCGGGCTTTGGCCTGTATCACGAGGCACCACGTCTCTTATGGGCGATCTGGGGCGCCGCCGCTCTGTTGCCTACCACGTTTCTCGTGCGCCGGCTGATCGCCCGGCCGCTCCATCCGCTCATTTATGCGCTCGTTTTTTTCTACGCGCTCGACCAGATTCGGGATGTCGTGGCCACCATTCCTTTGGTTTCACGACTGCTTTTTTCAGTCGAGATGCTGGCAGGCGCCATTTTTCTGGCGTGGTTTTTGCGTCAAGGACGCGCCGGAGCTTTGATGCTGTTGCCATCCTGGCTTGCGAACGCCTTACGACTTCTCCCCGTTTTCATGGGGCTCGCTTCCCTGGGGGATCTCGTCGGATTTGTGAATCTAGCCACGCTCATGGGGAACGCCATCCTCCAAAGCGCCTATCTGGCCGTCGTGTTATATACCCTGCTGCAAGTCGTGGAAGGACTTTTGGACTTTGCCTTCACCGTGGGGCCGCTTTCACGGCTGTCAGTGGTGACGCATAAGCGTGAACTTCTTCGGCAACGGACGTTAAACGTACTGACGGTGATTTCATGGGCGGCGTGGGTTCTGTATGGGCTTAACCTTTTGAGCGCACGCGACTTTCTTTTTGATGCGGCCGAACGGAGCCTCGCGTTTACCTTCACCTTGGGCACTTTCAGCATCACCCTCGGGCATATTCTTTCTTTTGGACTGACGCTTTGGGCGGCGATTCTTATTTCGCGGTTTCTTCGTTTTGTGCTCGACGAGGATGTTTATCCTCGCCTGCATCTCGGCGCTGGTCTTCCCTATGCCGTCTCCACCCTTTTGCACTACATGATTTTGATGTTCGGCTTTTTTCTGGCGATCGCGGCTTTGGGATTTGATATGACTAAGATGACCATTCTAGCCGGAGCCTTTGGCGTCGGCGTGGGATTTGGCACGCAAAACATCGTTAATAATTTCGTCAGCGGGCTGATATTACTCTTCGAGCGTCCGATTAAAGTCGGCGATGCGATTCAAGTCGGTGATGCCGCAGGCGTAGTCCGAAAAATCGGAATCCGGGCCACCACGATCCTCACCACCACGGGCTCCCTCGTGGTGATTCCAAATGGTTCTTTGATTTCCGGGAACGTCACCAATCTATCCGTTAAATAAGTCCGCCTGCTATTCGGCAATTTCCCCATAAGGCCTAGGCAGCTCGTAACATCCTGTTAACTCTGGCGTAACCGGAACGTCATGCTTGAGGATTAACCTACCTGTTAGGATTATCCATGACTCTCATCGGGATGTGGCAGGACCTCGCTATGATCTGGGTGTGGTTGGGAGCGCTGCTCTTGGGCGGTCCTCAACCCCACAAGCTGTTGTCCCCCTTGTCGGAGACGGCCGCTCCAACCATGGTCAACATTTCCAAAGTACCGGCCGCCGAAGCGCCGATTCGCCATTGCACATACCTCTTCGAAGGAACGGCAACATCCCATTCCATATTGCGGCCCTATGCGCGGGTCATGGTGCGTTTGACCTCGCCGCATGGAACCAAGGCGAAAGAGTCCGTGGCCGATGCGGAAGGACGGTATTCCTTGACGGTTGATATTGATGCCGCCCGTCATGAGCCAGTCGACTGGTCCATGCAAACCGATGTGGAAGATGGCTTAAACGTCGAAGTGGCCGGACGTCGAATCGTGATGGATGAGGACCGATGGATCGTTGTGCACAATGGTCGTGATTCAGCCCCCGCGGAAATCCTGAAACCGGCTATCCGTTACACGCCGTCCAAATCTTACGAAGAAGCCTCCGTCGGATAGTGAAAGTCGAAAGCTTAGCTGACTTTTTTCGCCTGGGCACGCTGAGCGGGCGGCATTTTCTTCCATAACGCCTCGGCCATGTGCTTGGCGCGGCCATCGCCGAAGCGCGCGGCACGCTGCAGCCACTCATACGCCTGGACATAATCCTTATGAACACCACGGCCTTCGATATAGAGAGTGGCCAGAGCGCGTTCGGCCATGTCATCGTTGCGCAGAGCGGCAATTTGATAAACCGCGGCCGCCGCGGCCTCGTCGCGCGCAACAAACAATCCTCGGTCCCGCAATCGGGCCAGGCTGAGCTGGTGAGCCATATTTCCGCGTTCGGCGCCGCGCTGGATGCGTCGGAACCATTCTTGGGCTTCCGGACCGTTTTTGGCGACGCCGGTTCCCGCGGCTAAAGCGACCGCCACGTTATAGAAAGCGGGGAGGTACAGAAGAGTCGCCGCTTGCCGATAATAGTGAAACGCAGCTCGCGCATCTTTCGGGCCGCCTTCGCCGTTTTCAGCCATCTCCCCCAGTCGATAATAGGCTGAAGCTCTCCCGTAGTCGGCCGCCTGCCGATAGAAAGAGATCGCCAAGGGATTGTTTTGCGGCTGAACGATGCCATTGCGATAAAAATCTCCAAGCGCCTCTGCCGCCTGAGGATTTCCATGCGAAGCCAACACCCGTAGCTGTGCAAGATAGTAGTCCATGCGCTCCCGGTCGTGAGGAACGTCAATCCCGTTTTGGTAACGAAGAATAAGTTTCTGCATCGCTCCAGCATCAAATTGAGCGGCGGTTTGGTAAGAGATGATCGCCTTGGCGAGATCCTTAGAACCGGCCAACCCATAGGCGAGGTAATCGCCTTGTAAATTCAGCGCCCACGGCAGACCTTTATAGGCCGCCTGAGATATCGACGTCCACGCTTGGGCCGGATCCGCCGGCTTGGTCAATCCATTTTCCAGCGCAAGCCCCCAATACGCTTGAGCCTCGGCAACCCCGGTGTCCGCCATAGTCGACAATTGATGTCCCCACCAACGAGATCGGGGAGGCAAAGGGATTACGCCGAGGCCCTCGGTATAGAGCATCATGGTGAGATACTGCGCCTCGGCGACCCGCGCTTTGGCCGCTTGATGCAAATAGGCGACAGCCTGACTGACCGATGTTGGATTGTCTCCGGCTAACAGCAGCACGCCGAGTTGGGCCATCGCCGGTTCACACCCCTTCTCCGCTGCCTGGACCAGATAGGACATTCCCAGCTCATGATTGCGCTCGACTCCATTTCCGCTGAGATACAAATCGCCCAATCCCCAAAGACCAAGAGCCGATCCGCCTTGGATAGCGTTCTTAAAATGCCGGACGGCTTCCTCGCCATTCCATTCGAGGCCGAAGCCGCGGGCGTAGAGCGACCCCAATTTCGCTTCCGAATCCAGATTCCCTTTATCGGATGCCGACCGATAGAGCCGAGCGGCCTCCGCCGGGGCGAGCGGGATGCCGATCCCATCCCGATAAAAATCACCCAGAACGTCCTGCGCGTCGACGAACCCCTGATTGGACGATTTGGTTAGCCACTGAAACGCGTCTTCGAGAGTCTGCTGGGACGGTTCGTTGGCCGCCCCACCTTCGATATCCAGCAAGCCGACATCATATTGGGCCTCAGCATTTCCCTTTTCCGCTTCGGATAGGATACGGTTAAAATCCACCATCAGCCGGTGGCGAGCCTCAATTTTTTCCTCCGTCGAAATCATCGAAGAATGCAAACTTTTGATTTCCGCCAGAACGCTGGTCTGAGGCATCGATCGCGTTCTAGCCGCGATCGGGTTGTCGTCTGTAATAAAGGTCGGAGACACCAGCATCATGTACCCGAGGATCCAGATGGAGAAAGCGAGAATCCAATCGAGCTTGTAAATCCGCCAAAGGGCCAGAAGCATCAGAATCATCGTGAGGGCCGGCGCCACCCAAGCCAAATCTTGCTTAATTAAATAGGGCCGGACAAACGCGACAAACCCGAGGATAAAAATCAATGCCGCCCAAAAGGGGCGGAAGGACACCGGTTTTTTCAAATGCAGGAGAGCTCGATAGCAAAGAAAGGCCGCGGCCGTTCCCGCCAGAAAGCTTGTCAGTACCGCGATAAGTCGCAGCAGAAACATATTGTCTTCAAGAAAAGGGACTTGCAGGAAATACCGGACTACCCGGACTTGATCGAGCGGCGTGAAGGCGGATGCGGTGAAAAATAAAATGATGGCGAAAACCCAATAATAATTGAAGATAAAAATGATCACGGCCGCCGCGAAACTGTCCGCTTGCGGAGCAGAATCGGGTGGCTGGGATTCGGAAGGTGAAGGGCTCACGTTAATATGATGCCATTTCGCTACCACTCGCCTCGAATTTTTATGGCCGTCACTTGATACGGCCACGGAAATTCCCGGTACGAGCTCGATTCTCGCCCCACCACATACCACGGACCGGGAAGAGTTCGCATCTTGCGTTCAGGCAAGGGCGCCCACCCCTCCGGTTGTCCGTAAGCGACCAGCCACTTTTGTCGTCCGAGTTCATGAGCCGTCATCGATGTACCATAGCCATCCGTACTTTGAAATGCGATGTCGCCGTCTTCCGGTATGGCAGCATGGAAGGTGCTCAGAATGTCATCCAGCCAGAAACCCTGATAGGTCATGGGCCGTTGGTACACCGGACTGTAGACGGTGATTTCGGCCGGCATGAGGCGCTTGGCCAGTTCGGTTTTGGTGATTGTTTGCTCGGCTTTGCCGATGACGATCGTGAGTGACGGATCCTCGGTCGCCTCCACTGGACGGATTAAATTAAAAAAGAGAACTGCGGCGTAAACGGTTCGACGATTGATCATAAAGAAAGCCGTCAGTGTGCCCGGTGGGATTTGAACTCACGACCTCTTCCTTCGCAGGGAAGCGCTCTATCCAGCTGAGCTACGGGCACACCAACGACTCGGTGCCTATTGTACCAAAGGATAGAGAGAGCTTCAGGAAAGGAGAAGACCCCGGGCGAGAAGCCCGAGCAGGACCACGGCCATGTTACCGACCACGAGATGGACCCACGTACGTTCCTGAGACCGCGCGTAATGAAGATGGACAATCCAGCCGATCCAGCCAAAGGCGAGTAGGAAAAACGGGCCAGGCAATAAAAAGAGACCGGCACCAATGAGACGCTCGGCGATATACCGGTACTTCTTGTTTCCCAATACTTGAGAGTTCCCCCACAAATCGTTTTCTAGGAAAAAGACCAGCACCGAAATAAAATGAGAAATGAGCACGATGCAGAGAACGGGCAGAACCCATGGGTCCGGCTTTAGAATGCTGGCCGTGGGTGAGAAAGCCAGAATCATCGTCAGATGAACGACTTGGTCCCAGAGAAAAAATCCAGTGGAATCCGGGCTTCCGGTTTCCTTAATCGACCAGACGCGCCACTCGTCTTCCAGCCAGTGAAAGACCGCCAGAAGCGCGACGCAGACCCAGCCATTCAGTTGAATCCAGTGCGTTTGGACCCAGGGCATCGAGAGATAAGGCCAGGTGAGCGCATAAGTGACCAAGGGATGTGTAAGAATATGGATCAGCATTCCCATCCGGCTTTCCCGTTTCCAGGTCGCCACCTTGTTGGTTTGGAAAGTGAAATCGGCAATGAAGTGGGCGAGGATCAGCCGCCAGAAAATCGTCACTTGGATTTGACCTCGAAGACACCGTCCCAATTGTCGGCGGGCGGTTCAACCATGAAGGCCTCGGCGCGATGGATATAAGCCATACAGGCCTTATCTTGACCCAAGATCGTGGAGACTTCAAGGAATTTCTGGCGGGCAAGCGGGTACTGCCGATCTACAAAAAGAAGAATGGCTTCGTGATAAAGAGCGAGGGCTTTCTGCCAGGATTCGTCCAGCGCGCCTTTTTCCGCTAAAAGCTCATAAACCTTGACCGGCTTTGCCTTGCCGGGGACGCGAATCCGATCCAGAAATCGCACCTCGAATTGATTTTGAATGATCTCATACGTAAATTCGCTGATCATGATGGAGGAGCCGAAGGCCTTATTGGCGCCTTCCAGTCTTGAACCCAAATTGACGTTGTCGCCCATGACGGTGTAATCCGATTTTTGCTGGGATCCCATATTTCCGACGACCATCGTCCCGGAGTTGAGGCCGATGCGGGCGCCCAAGGGGTTTATTCCCTGGCTCTTTAATTCGACGTTGAACTCGTTTAATCGCCGCATGCTTTTTAAGGCGCAGCGGCAAGCGCGCTCGGCATGATCCGCCTGCTTGACCGGCGCATTCCAGAAGGCCATGATGCCATCGCCCATATATTTATTGAGATACCCGTCGTATTCAAAAATAACTTCAGTCATCGCCGACAGATAGCGGTTTAAAAGGACCACAAGCTCATCCGGGTTCATGCGCTCAGATATCGACGTAAAACCGGCGACGTCCGAAAAAAAGACTGTCATGTCGCGCCGTTCGCCGACCATCGTCAGCTTGGATGGATCTTCCATCAGAATCTCGAGAACCTTCGGCGAGACATATTGCCCGAAAGCGGCTTTGACCCAGCGCTTCTCGCGCTCTTCGGTGAAGAACCGGTAGATGATGATGATGCCGTAGGCGATCAAAAGGGTCAGGAGCGGCCCTGCCATATCGACAACGACGTTTCTGACGGAAAAAAGCCATTGAGAAAGACCCGCGTAAAAGAGCGCGGCGCCTAAAGCCCATAGAGCGCCGGCCCAGGCGGAGACGCGGACCAGCAGCAGTCCGCAAAAAAGGCCGAGAACGATCATCGAGATATAAGTCCAACGGAGCCCGCCATAGCGCAGAGTGGATCTCGTCAAAATATTGTCGATGACATTGGCGTGGAATTCGACTCCCGGCATCGTTTTGGAGAGCGGTGTCGGATAATGATCGTAGGTCCCGGTCGCGCGGGCGCCGACCAAGACGATTTTCCCGGCCAACTCCGACGCCGGCAATGTTCCATTCAAAACGTACACATAAGGGACATAAACGAAGGTGGATTCCGGACCACGGTAGTTGACCCAAAAGTGGTCTTGAGCGTCCAGCGGCATGTCACGCACCAACTCGTCCGGCGTTTTCCCGAGATACAAGCTGGCTCCCAGAACGGAAAGAAGATACCGAGGGCCTTCGTTTTGGAGGCGCGGGATGGCGTCACGGAGTGTTCCATCCTCGTCAATCACCGCGTTCACGAAACCGGTCTGATGCGCGGCCTGCTCGAGCGCCGGGAAAGGCGGCGTCCGATTGACGATCTGGTCTCCGTTTAAATCGCAGTAGAAACTGTGGACCACCCAGGGATTGTCGTGGGTGGCACGAACGAGGTCCCGGTCGCCGGCCAAATCCGACGTGAAGGGATCAATGAAGAAGACATCGAAGAGGAGCGCTTTAGGCGGCGATTTCTCGAGCGCACGGATAAGCCGCGCATGAATACGGCGCGGCCAGGGCCATTGATGCAATTCTTTCAATGATTGATCGTCGATGCCGATGATGACGACATCCGGATGCGGCTTTCGTTTTCCACGAACTTTAAAGCGCGCGTCTTCCATCGCCCATTCCAGACGCTGCATGAAAAAGGCGGCGGTGTAATCGGCTCGGTGCGAGAGCCCGGGGTGTTTATTGAGGAAGTAATAGCCTCGGCGCTGTTCGAGGCCGGCCAAGAGCGCGGTGACGAGGACGGCGATGGCCAGACTGATCCAGTGGGTCTTACGCAAGGGGAATGAGCGAGAGGAGCTTGGAGATAACGTCTTTCCGCGGCACCCGCTCTTGGGCTCCGGATTTCATGATGCGAAGGGTGACTTCGTTTTTCTGGATTTCTTCCTCGCCGAGGATGATGACGTGCGAGGCGCTCACGCGATCAGCGATGGTGAGTTGCGCTCCCAGTTTCTTCTCAAAAAATCCGCCTTCGATCACTGTGGATCGTGCTGCCAGCTCTGGACTTTGGCGAAGTTCCTGCAGAAGCGTAAAAGCGCGTTCCGCAGCCATCCCCCCCATCGCCGCCACAAACACAAAATTAGTGCCAGGCGCTATTTTCTCCCCACCACCAAAAATAGTGCCAGTCACTATTTTTTGGATGGCCTGGATGGCGCGTTCGGCCCCCATCGCGAACCCAAGCGCCGGGACATCCGGCCCGCCCAGTTCTTTAACGAGCGTATCGTACCGACCGCCGGCGGCTAGAGCATCCTGAGCGCCCAAAGCGCTGGAGGTCACCTCAAAAACGGTGCGCGTGTAATAGTCGAGGCCGCGAACAAGCCGCGGCACCACGTCAAAAGTCCCGCCCGCCTGCTTCAGGAGATTCTGAACTTTCGCAAAATGCGTCCGGCAATCGTCGCACCAGAATTGATCGATCGTCGGAACACCGACCAGCTTCGGGCTATCGACCTTGCAGTCGAGAACGCGCAGCGGATTTTTTTCGGCGCGGCGCTGGCAATCGTCGCAGAGCGTGGGCAAAATTCCCTTAATGTAGGCGGTAAGCGCCTCCAAATACTTTGGCCGGCACTTGGAATCACCCAAACTGTTGATTTTCAAGTGGGCGTCCTGGAGTCCCAGCGCGCGAAAAAGCGATTGAACCAAGAGCAACAGCTCGGCGTCAGCCGACGGACTGGCGTTCCCAAAATATTCCGCGCCGATCTGCCAGAATTCGCGGTAGCGACCGGCCTGCGGACGCTCCGCGCGAAACATAGGGCCGATGTAAAACAGCTTGCAAAATGGATGAGTTTGGGATAAATGATGTTCGATGAAAGCGCGCACGACACCGGCGGTTCCCTCGGGCCTGAGCGCAAGCTTGCGGCCGCCTCGGTCTTCGAAGACATACATTTCTTTTTGCACGACATCCGTCGTTTCACCGAGGGACCTTTGAAAAAGATCGACGGATTCAAAAGTCGGCGTCCTAATTTCTTGATAGCCAAAGCTCGCGAAAAGTCCCCGAGCCGTATTTTCAAGGCGCTGAAACTGGGCGCTATCGGCCGGCCCGTCCGCCGAAGCCTTGGCGAAGGTGGGCAAAATGTCTTTGGTGCCGCGAACGGCCTGGTATTTAGGCATGGTGGAGATTATAGGTTAACGTGATGGATTCTCAAATACGAACGGACGGGCTTTATTTTCTGAAGCGCAATTCTCTCTTCGGTCCGCTCGGAGAAGAGGTTCTGGTCGAGCTGGTCGCCCATCTCCGGCTTCTCCCACTCGAAAAAGGAGGCACGGTGTTGCGCGCGGATGAACCGGGCGACAGCCTATACCTCATCCGCACCGGTCGCGTGAAGATCGTTTCCAAACACGAAAATGGTCAAGAAAAATTAATCGCCTATCTGGGTCGAGGGGATGCGATCGGAGAGCTGGCGCTCCTCACCGGAGAGCCGCAGACCTTCACCGCGATCGCAGACACCCCCTGCGAACTGCTGACGCTGACCAAAACCGATTTCGATGCCATTCTGGAAAAACATCCGCTGGTCGGTATCCATTTGTCGCGCGCTCTTTCCAAGCGACTGGCTGTTTCCTTTCATCCGCCGACCGATCGGCCGAAGGAACCGCAATTGCTTGTGCTGGTCCCGGCGCTGCCTTACGAAGCCACACTTCTCTTCACGATTAATTTAGCCATCGCGCTCGTGGAACAAACGCGGCGGCGAGTTTTGCTTCTAGATGCGACGGCGCGTTCGGGAGATATCGCGCGCGCTCTGGCGCTGCAAGTCCCGGCACCCCAGGAATCGCTCTATCGCGAAGAAGATCTTCTCGATCTGAAGATCCTCCAAAAGCTGGTGACGATACATCCGTCAGGCCTGGAGATTCTTTCCTTACCGCCGCGTCTGCTCAAAGATAATTTACTGAATGCGGTGCAGCCGTTTCTCAGCCTCCTGAAGGATCACTATGATTTTGTGCTGGTGCTTGGCCCCGTCGAGAAAGATCCGCTGGCGCAATGTTTGCTTCTGGAATCCGACCATACCTTCTTTGTCACCTGGGATCAAGCGATGGACCTGGTGGGTCCGGCGAGGGCCGCTCTTGATGAAAATTCCGTCGGAGCCGCCACGCCAGTGCGCACGATCCATCTGCAGCATCCGAGCTCTACGGGGCTCGACCCCGCGGACTTTCGCGTGCCCTGGAGTGAACTCTTTCATCAACCCTTCCGCGAAAGCGGCGCTCCCTATCTGCCGCAGGCCGAGGCCAAACCTGCGATGGCGGCTTTGGAGCGCATCGCTCGGACCCTCGGAAAATTGCGCGTGGGGCTGGCCATGGGATCGGGAGCCGCCTACGGCTATGGGCTGGTGGGAATTCTAAAAGTCTTTGAACGGGAAGGAATTCCTATCGACATGGTGGCCGGGACATCCATGGGCGCTCTCTTGGGAAGCTTTTACTGTGCCGGAAAAACTCCATTGGAAATTCAGGAGATTTCGAAATCGATCACGAAGACTTGGCTGCGCCAGAATATTTTCGGGGATCTGACATTTCCTCATGGTGGATTTCTGGCCGGTCAGACGCTCAGCGCTTTTCTCGTGACCCATCTAGGGCATGTGGAATTTTCGCAACTGGTGCTGCCCTTTGCGGCAGTGGCGACGGATATTCGCTCCGGCCATGAGGTTGTGCTCAAAGAAGGACGAGTGGCGGATGCCGTTCGCGCCTCGACGTCGCTACCGATTATCTTCCGACCATTCCTGTATAAAGGTCATTTTCTCGTCGATGGCGGCCTTGTAAACCCGGTGCCAACCTCCGTCGTCGCCAACATGGGGGCGGACATTCTGATTTCCGTCAACTTAACCGCGAAGCCCTCGGTGCGTCGCGGGATCGCCAGCCGCAAGGCACTTTTCCCCCTGGCGCCCCGATCGCCGAGCATGAGCGAAGTCTTCTTTAAGATGCTCTATACGATGCAGTATGAGATCGCGCAGGCCAGGACGGAAATCGCCCATGTTGTGATCGCTCCGGATATGCGGGACTTTCTCTGGACAGATTTTCATCGCTCGGAAGAAATTCTCAAGGTGGGCGAAGCGGCCGCCGAGGAAGCCGCCGCCAAAGTAAAAAGCCTGCTTCCCTTCTTCTCCGACTACTGCCGCGTCCCCCTCGGCATCACGCTGCGCGCGTATTGATAGACAGAAACGATGCCTTCCCTGAAAAGAAGGCCCGGATCTTCACCCATAGATTGTGGATGAATGGCAAAGGAATGGCGCCAGTCTGCTCCGGCAAACCGGTGTAAATTCGAGAGACAGACTCTTCCATAAAATCAGATTTATGCAAAAGCGTCTGGGGCAATGAAGGATCCTCCACCAACGCCGACTGCACGACAAGCCTAATGTGCTCCCTAGCTTCAGGGACACCAATAATGCGTATGGATCCAACTTCGAATACCGGTAAATACGTTTGGAAACCCGGAGTCAGACTTTGCATCGCCACCAGAATTCCCGGAAGATGCTCGATGACGAAAGTGAAATCCGGCAGGTACGGGTCTCCAGTGAGCTGCGGACTGATCTCAATGCTTTCCACCCGATGCGCCGTAAATTGCTCGGATATTTCGCCCGGGATCAAAAGAAGTTCACCGTTTACATACCAGCGTTCTTTCGATTTGTATTCACTGTTTGACGTGTAAGACTGATGATGCATGACAATAGGGGTCATGTGATCCTTACCGATCAACCGCGCAATTTGCGTGATTTGTGACAATAGTTTGGCCGGCGTCGCGAGCAACTTAAATTGTTCGCGATAACTTCGGCGGGACAAAAGTCTCGGATTGCGCATCCCATCCGATTTAACCGGAGTCACCCCGGAAACATCGGTAAAGGGGCTCTGTGCGAGGGCAATGCCGTAGCGCTCGTATTCCGAGGCGATGCTGTCATTTTCACCGGTGAAAATCAAAAACGCCCGAAGGAGGCGACCGACGGCCTTCATGAAATAAAACTTGCTGTTCATCTCCTCTTCATTCCAAAAAAGATGAATGCCTCCTCTATCGCTCGAATGGCTGATCACCGCGGGCAACCGTTCGGCATTGCTTGACGTTCGGATGACATTCCATACGGCTGGCGGCCTTTGTTCCGGAATGGCGGGCAGCGCAGCCGACACCAAACGCTGCAGCAGGTTCGCCAATCCGAAATTGCCGATACGATTGGCCAAAATCCAATACGCCTTCTCGACAACCGAGTTATGAAAAGGAATCTGCTCCAAGCGGTAGCCGTTAATTCCTTCGGTATGCAGCCTGCGCAAAAACCAATCGATATTCACTTCGTTTTCGGCATGATTCACGATGGAAAAAATGGGGACTTCGATCACATCGAGCTCGACATGACTCGCGTCGGCCACATAATCGTCCAACGATCTTGGCTGGCCATTGACGACAACGCGCAAGCGGTCGTGCCACGCATCGGAAATTCCCAATCCCCGAAGGACACCGCGCACCGTCGGGTTCGTGGTTTCAACATCGAGGACTTCGGGTAAAAGACCCTTTCCAAGGAAGTCGCGAACTTTCGAATTGGTCTTTACTTTCACTGTGATCCATGACGATCCGAGAAGTCCCACGCGCACTTGCTGCAGCAGTTCCGCAACGTGCTCATCGGTAAGAGTGTGCAGGCCGAAAATTTGACGCATGGTCAAATCTTCACCGGTCATGGCTTCGAGAAGACGAGGGACCCCGAGCAAACGGTGCAGATCAATGCCTGTATCGGCGCCTAACGCTCGAAGAACCAAGAGAAGGTCTTCCGTGCAAATATTTCCGGGAGCATCGGTTGCGGACGGCGACCCGCCAAGGTTAGCAATGGATGTGTCCACAATCGTCACGCGAGGATCCTGCAGGCTTGCCAGCACATTTAGAATCCCGTGGCCGGTATCGTGCAAATGCGGCACAAAGGTCAAGCCGGGAATTTGCCGGATGATCTCAAGATCCTGCAAATCTTGGAACCGTTCATAGATCTGCTGCGGCGTGGCCAGGCCGGTCGTGTCGCTCAAAGCAAATTCGGAAATACCAGTCTTCGAATGAATGAGAGCGATGAATTCAGCCAGCTTCACCAGCTCAATGGGAGCCTCATTCTCGTAGCCCCAAACGCAACTCACGTAGCAGCGCAAACGCGGCATGGGGCGTTTCTCTTTTGCCGCCCACACTTTGATGGCCTCGACGGCCGGGAGTAGATCCTCATTCAAAGACCTTAAAGGAGTTTTCTTCGAATTTTTCAGGCCATAGGCTTCGGAAGCCGATAGGTTGATGGAGATTTCCGCCACATCCGGATCCGCCTTTAATACGGCCTCCGCGCCGCGTTTATTAAAGATGAGATCCCCGATCTCGGGAGAGGCGTCCGCGTGTTCAGACCGGTAGGAGACGACGTCTTTAGCCAATAGCAAAAAGTCCGCATTCGCTGGTATTTGCTGTGCGGCGACCGACGAGCCGCCCTCCACCCGATGATGTTTTCCGGATTTTCCAAAGATGTCCATCAGCAAGGGAACATAGTTACGTTTTTGCAGCGTTTTGTACCAGGATGGATTCTTGAAATAATCGTAATTCTGAAACCCATCGCGCAGCATCAACTCATTGATAATTAGAGGATCCCTCTTGAGACGTTCGGACAATCTGGCGAAATCAATGTGGCTGGCGCGTGCGGCCGCGACAAATTTTGCAACTCGGGCTTTGGCTTGGGCAAACGCTTCGCTCTCCACGCGCTGGACAGCCTTCGGCGCGGAGGCCAACGTCTTTGGCATAGCAGAGAAGGCAGGCGTGTTCGTCGCGACAAAATACTCGAGAGCCTGCCGCCGCTGCTCGGTTGGAATAGTCAGCTCATAGCAAAGCCTCTCCAGGCGCTGGCCTCGTTGCGTGGTGAACAAGAGGCCTTGGGTCACCGCCATTTCCGCTGCCGCCAGCCCCATCGGAGCGACGTTTGGATCTTTGGCGAATTCGGCCGCTCTTTCCCGCACTTGGTCCGGAGAACTCAACTGGCTATAAAGGGTGAGAGCCTTGTCGATCATTCGCGTGTCATCGCCGGCCTTCGGCCAGAGTGCGCCCGCAATCAGTTCGATCCGCTCTCTGGCACTCAACGGCTCCCGGAAATCCACCATCTCCAGAGTACTTTGAAGGCTCTGATAAAAAATGGGGTCAATCCCGTGAGTCGACTGGAGATAATAACGGTACCCAGGCTGATCTTCCGGCGAGACGAAGGCCTTTAAAAAATCGAATTCATGGGCCGTCAAAGCCAATTCCTGAACCCGGTCTTCTTCCTCAGACAAGGCCGATGGAGCCAGAGAACGGGGGCCTTTCTCGATGAGCATCTGATCTATAGCCTCATCGAGATTTGCCTCCGCTGGAATGACTTTATCCACCAGCCCGATCTTCAAGGCTTCCGCTTCCGTTTTTGGGCTTGCGTACAGGATCATGTCGGCGGCGGCTGGATTACCAATCAATCGGGGTGCCCGCTGGGTGCCGCTGGCGCCCGGAGGAATGCCGTGCCGCACTTCAGGGAACATCAAGACCCCGCTCGCTTGTTTCGCTCCCGCTTTCGCCGGCGCTTGAACCACAATGCGATAAGCGCAGGCTAACGCCAGCTCCACGCCACCGCCATACGCGCTCCCGGTGAGAACGGCAATGGTGGTCTTTTTTTCAGAAAGAGCGGCGATCAGATCGAACGCCTGGTTCATGTGGGTCAGGAAATCCTGTGTTTCGCGGCGAGACATGAGCAGTCGTTTCGCGAGATCCGCGCCGGTGCAGAAATTTTTTCCCTCCACGCCCGTGATCAGCACCTTCTTCACGGTATCATCACCGTGCAACTGACCAGCAATCGCTCTCAGCTGATCAATATATTCCTGAGTCAACGTTTGACTCTGGAGAGTGATCACCGCCTTTTCGCCTTCCATAGTAAGCGTCACGGCCGGCTTGCTCGAAGGAATTCCGGTGGACTCCGGAGGCACATTCATCATGGCGAACGGCTTGCCGAGCGCTGGGGCTTCGCGGTTCAGGGTGCTGTGATGGCTCTTCACCATGCGGTGCGCCATAAACGTGGCCTCTTCGACGCCCGAACGGTTTTGGAGGGCGATGACGACTTGGGATAAGGCCGCGTTAAAAATCTTCATATGCGTTTGCGCCAAGTCACGACGAATCTGTTTTATACGTTCCAATTGCTCAGAGGTTTTTCCTTCTGGATTCAGATCCACTTTTTCCTTGCCCACATAAACGTAGGTGTGCCTGGCCTGAAACACCTCTAGGCGTTTGAGCCGCGCCTCATGCGTGATGCCAAGAAGCACATTTCTCACGCTTTCGAAGTTGCTTCTACTATGAGCAGCTACTAATTTGTCCCAGTCCTTCCACACATCCGCAAAAATAGGATAGAAATGGGGCGCTTCCCTTAACGGCGCAAGCACTCCGTAGGCGAGTGCCTTCAGAAATTCTTTAGCTAGAAAGGTGGGAAACCGTGGATGGTTCGCAAATTCGAAGATCTTCATGGCAAGAGTATTGGGCATCATGGCAAAGGCAGCGTGCGGCAGGGACGACGCCGGCTTTTCCTGCTTTTCGTTTTGTTTCCCATAAAGCACCCACAGGGCTTGAAGATCACACCAATAGCGATTGATGGGCATCGTCGTGTCATATCCGATCCCGCCAAAAATCTGCAGCATGTCGCTCGACACTTGAGCAGTATTGGAGAGAGCGACGTTGACCGATTGATTTGGCATTTCTAGGACCCGATCGATGGCGTTTTCCAACAGCTCCCGCACCTGTCCCCGCTCGATGATCGGACGGGCTTCGGCAGGTCTTCCCCACATAATCGTGCGTTGGCGTGCTCGAACTTCGCCCTCATGGATCATCGTCCGGCTCGCACCGACGGCAATGGAGAGAAGGGCTTGTGTTTCAATGGTCTGCATAGACTCAAGAATTTCCTGCCCTTGGCCTACCCGGCCCAATAAGAACCCTTGAGTCCCGTCGAATTCAATATCACGAACGCTTGCACCTTCGAGTCCGAGAATTTCCCCAGACTTTATCGTGAGCGTGTCCCCTTTTTGAACTAAGAAGGCGGTAGGTCCGTGTCCTTTGACCTCCGCAATCACTAAGAAGGTTCCGGCTAAGCCTCCGTTTACGACCATCGACTTCATTCCCCGCAATGAATAAGCTTGATTGGACGGATCATGGAGTGTGGCGACCACACCCTGTTCCCCATCTCTCCAGGCAACAGCGGCCAAAGACCGACCGGTACGCAGGGCTCTTAGGTCATGGGCGTCCATGTCGCTTCCAAACTGATGAATCACCGCCACGACTTTTTCCTGCTCGAGCATCGCGACCGCCGAGGAAGCATCTTTTTCGGCGACAGCGCCAAGCACGAGATTTCGTTCTGCCTGACCTTCTTCCCCCCAATCGATTGCTGCTCCAAGCAATTGGGCTGTGCCAAGCTCTTGAAGAAGCTTTTGGGGAGAGATGTGAGGCCCTTTGCTTGATTCCGATATAGCCCGGCGCACCTGTTTGAGCAGTAGGTCCGTTGAATCCGAGTCAAGCTCCGATGTCCTATCGATCGTGCGAAGAGAGGGCGAAAGGGCTCCGGCGTGAACGAGGGCGTCGCCCTCCTGAACATACTGGCGGGCCAGGTGATAGGAATGCCTTTTTTGAGCTTCTTTGAATTTTCCGGCCAAACCCTTCTCGTCTTTGAGAAGAGTCCCGGCCAGACTTTCCGCCATAAGATCAATAATGCGGCTTTCGAGACGTTCCAGAACAATGGCGTTCGTCGCGTATTGATGCGCCTGCGCCAACTTTGCGATGGCCGAAATTTCTGAGTCGGGCAACAACATCGTCCATTCGATGACGGCTCTCTCAAAATTCTTTCCGCCGCGCGTCAGCATCTGCTTAATGGCATGACGCATAATCTGGGTGGTTCCTTCGCCGATGGTCAAAAGGCGAGTGTCTCGGAAGTTTCGTTCCAGGCGGCTTCCGACCCTGAGAGCCTCCGGCCCGACGAGAGCAATGGCTTTGGCAGCATTGGCCACCGCGCGTTCTCCGCTCAAAAGTTTTGCCATGGCGGGAGGAATCAGATCCTTGTCCTGCCCATCGCGCTTACTGGCCGCGTCTTTGAGCATGACGCGCGCCACATAGGCATCGGCCATAAATCCGGTCAGGGTTTCATCCCAGAGTTTTTGTTCCTCTTTCGTCATTCCATTGATTAATCGCTCCCGGTAGGCCATGGATACTTCTTCGACGGTCGTTTCGAGCGAGGATTGAATAATGGAGGTAATGGAGATTCTGCCACGCGCTAAGGTCTGCTGAGAAACATCGAACCCTTCATTTTTCATTCCCAACAAATTCGATTTGGGAATGCGCACATTGCGGAAAGTAATTTCGGATGTACCGGTGCCGTGATGTCCGGCCATGGACTCCATATGAAGAACTTCGACACCGGGCAAATCTAACGGAACAATAAAAGCGCTGATGCCATGCGAATTGGGAGCCAAAAACGGATCGCGAGCAAAGACAATGGCGAATTTTGCGAGTGTTCCGACCGTAATAAACTGTTTTTTGGTTTTCCCATTGATGACGTAGCTATCGGTGTCCTCAGTGGCTGTCGTCTGTAAATGCGCCACGTCAGAGCCCCGGTTCTCTTCGGTTTGTGCGAATGCCCCGAAGAATTCCCCGTTAAGAAGCGGTATCAAGAATTCCCGCTTTTGCTCCTCTGTTCCGAACCTTTCCAGCGGCCCCGCGGTTAAAGCGGTTCGGACGTCATGAATGAGCGCGATGGATTGGCTGCCGCGACCGAGTTCCTCGGTAATGATGGATTCGACCACGGCTCCAAGATCCGCGCCCCCGTACTCTTTAGGGAAAGAAGCGCCAACCATGCTCGGACCTCCTGGCCACATCGGCTGAGACATGAGGACGAGGAGGTCTTGAATGCGTTCGATCTTGTTGTGGCGATCGAGTTCAACGGCGATCGGTTTCACATTCGTTTCTACAAAGGATCGAACGGCGGAGCGGATCTTGATTTCCTCCGTGGAAAGCCCGTTATCCTTCAATGCTTCGTATCGTTGCATCCGCCATTCTGTCCGGGCCAAATCTGCCCAGACGGCCGGTCGACTCCAATTCTGTCCTAGCAGAACAGCCACGAAGAAAAAGCTTCCGAGCCAGCCGCGGCCGAGAAAAACGCGCTTCAGAGGCGATGGGGCCGAGGTCAATTCGCGATTTTGTCGAGAGCGAAGAAACCAGGAAAACGGATTGATGGCATTGACGATGGACGTGACCACGGCTTCCTGCGTAAAGAGGCTGCCATCGGTTCTGGCCGTGAGGCATGGCGTTCGAGCTGCAAGGAAAATGGAAGTGCTGGCGACGGCAGGATCCACGATTAGGCATGGAACCAGCATGAGAGTAACAACGTACCGGATGAAGCGGGCAGCCATGAGAACTGCAAAAGGATACTAGACTGTGTCGGATAGAAAAATGGTACGGAAGACTAAATATTTGGGACCAAAAGACTCCCAACGGGTCTGGGCCCCCAAGGCTGACTTGAAATTAGATGGCTTCGCGATTGGCGATTTGGCGATCCAGGCGGGCGCGCTGCTTTTGCATGACTTTTTCGAAGCGGTCGATTTCACGAAGGACTTTGGAAAGCGGTTCGAGGTTTTTGCCGGTGGTCACGTTTTGCCAGGTGTCCAGTTTAAATTCGTCCATTCCGATTAAAATTTCTTCGACCATCGCGAGAATCTCCGGCTGAAGACCGGGGATGCGCCGCAGGACAGTCGCGGAAAGTCGTCCGATTTCCGAGCCCGCTTCTTCCTGCATCGCCGCGGGCCTTGGAACAACAGCCAGATCGTGGAAGAGTGCGGCCAAGGCCATGGCCAGACGATGTTCCGGCATCGCTTTGGCTTCTTCTGCGCCGGTCAGCGTCATTAAGACAGTCCGCGCGACATGCGCCGGAAGATCTCCCGGCACAACCGTATGCGCTAAATAGCGGGCCATGACATCGTGGCCCTGCGGCAGAAATTCGCCAGACTCCTGCAGAAGCGGCCCGACGGAATCTAAAATACCCTGCGGTGGTTCAGGCGCCGGTGCATACAGAACTTTGGCGACCTCGACCCATTTGGCATAAATCATCGCGGCTTTCTCGGTGAGCGGATCCGAAGGAAGTGACGGTTCTGGAGCCACAACTTCCAGCTCGACGGGCATCTTCTCCATGGGCGCATTGGCCGCAACTTCTATCGAAGCTGTCGTCGAAGGGACCGATTCGGCCTGCGGCACAGCGGCTGTTTCCGGCCTCCACAAGCCATTTTGCGCGGCCGCCAAGCCATTTCCGGATGCCATCTTTAAAAGGATGAAGACTAGCAAAAATGTTCCTACGACCCCGCCGACAAAGCCAGGCCACCCTCGCATCCGTATCGGCCGCGCGGGGCGCGCCATCGCATGATCCGCCATCCAAAGCGGCTGCGCGGTCTTTTCCAGCTCGGAAAGCTCCTGTACGCGACGCGCAAAATAATCCACTCGCAGTTTCGTTTCATTCACGCGCCGATCAAGATCCAGCTGTCGGGCGGATACGCGATAGACGTGAGGCACAAGGCTTGCCGCTTGAAGATCTTTTATTTGTTTATCCAGCAAAGCGATGTCAGTATGCATGGGAAAGCGTTCAGCTAACAGATCGCGCCGTGCATAAAGGGCCTTGATTTGTGCCGCGAGTTTTGAGGACATACTCCTTTGCCGCGGTTTCTCCACAAGGGTTGTTCGTTCAAGGCGGACAAGATCAAGCCGCGTGTCCCACTCCAACTTAGCTTTCTGTAATTCATCCGATGTCTTATGCCAATCCTCTTTCTGTTTCGCCAGGGATTGCTCAATGGCCACCTTACTGGCCGTAGCCAATAGCGGAACCACCGCCCGCGGCCAATCGGCCTGCGCTTTGATCGAAATCTGCTGAGGCTGGGCCGGCACTTTTTCAAAAACCAAGGAATCCGCCGGATGCAGGAGAGTCAGATCGATGCGCTGGCGAACTCTCTCGGAGCGAAAAATCGTCAGTTCACGATCGATATCTTTTGCATCTCCGGAATACGTAAGGAAGGTGCGGCCTTCATAGACCAAGCGCCCGATGCCGCCGCAGAAGAGAAGGCCTCCAACCATCAACGGAGTAACGACAACGAGCGGCCAACGCCATTTACCTATCGGAATCATGATTGCCATAAGAATAAGGGCTCTGGCTCGAAAGTCAATAAGAAATATGGACGATTATTAGTGGATTATTTTTCCGCTTGTAATTTGCCCTTTTCGGCATTAGCCTCAACACGTATGAAGGAGAGGGCATGAAGAACGGAAAACAGGTCGTTTTGGTCGCCGATGACGAAGCCGTCATCCGCGAATTGCTGCAGAGAGTCTTGACGGAAACGGGCTACGAAGTCATCGTCGCCGAGTCCGGAGAGCAGGCTGTCGAATTTGCCCGTACAGTCCGGCTGGACCTTATTCTTCTCGATATCAATATGCCGGGCATGGGAGGCATCGGCGCGCTGCGTGAAATCACTCAACAAATGTCTCCTTCCCACATCATCATGCTGACAGCCGTAAACGATCCGAAAATCGCCAAAAATGTCATGGACCTTGGTGCGTTGGATTATTTGACCAAACCCATTGATATCGTCACCCTGAAAAAAGCCATCCAGACCCACCTTCTGTACGCCTCGTAACTAAAACCCGATATCGCCTATATTTAAGCTCGTTTTTGCCCTTGACGATGACGATTATGTCCGTTAACCTCAGCGGGGGCCTATTTGATTACTCCATGATCTCTTCCGCCATTCAACAGAAATTCATGAAACTCCTGGATGAAATCAGCCAATTCATGTCCGGGGAACGTCAACTTCTTGACAAAGACCATGATCAGTTGTCGTTGGCGCGTACCTCCGCCCTTGAGCTGGCCCAAGAATCAAGCTCGTCGAATTTTGATCGCTTCCTGACTTATCTCTTTGGAACGACGGAAATTAACTCCGATTATCCGCTCCAGGCGGTACGCATGATGTGTTTAACCGCCAAAGCGCTTCAGGCCGAACAAATGTCCGCCGACCAGCGACAGGAAGTGCTCACGGCCGCGCTCCTGGCCGACACCGGTTTTCGACCGGCCTGGCTGGGCCATCACGGCTCACATTATGAAATCACGGCGTACCAGCTGAAGGGGCTCACGCTGCCCTGGTTTACCCCCGGTCTCGAACGATTGATCATGAATCATCATTCGCCGGAGAACGATACATCGCCATCCAGGATTTTGTCGCTGATCGCCAGGTACCTCGGAATGGTGTATGGGACTGGCGTTGAAGATATCGGTCAGTCCCTGATCTCTCCAGCCAAAACGATGGAAACCTTAATGGCGGAACTCCACCCTGAAACGTCGGGAATGCGGCTCTTGCTCAAAGCGCTGTCGGCTTTTCCGCTCGGCAGTTGGGTCCAGATGAGTTCTGGAGAAGCTGGACTCGTGACCGGGACCAGTGCAAAAAATCCGCTCCGACCGAAGGTGAGCCTTTATCGCAATCCGCCGAAGAATGGCAGCTATTGGGAAGAAATCGATTTGGAAAAAAAGCCTACGATTCACTTGACCGGAGAGATCTCCCCAACGGACACGCAGACCTCGCTTCTGAATTTTCCTGAAATTCTTGTCCCGGGATGGCTGCGCGGCGCCGGGGAATCTGGCGAGACGCGCCAGCCGCCGGCCGCCGATTTGATCCACGCCAACGAAGCCCCCGCACCCGCCGCCAACGTCCTACCGTCAAATCTCAAAAACGCGGACGATTATCGACGGTTCGTCATGCAGAAAAACCGTCAGTCCATTCCAGCGACGCCGCCAGAATCCGCCCCAGGCCTTCCGAACCCTACCGGTTGGAAAGCCGACGATCTGGCGTCCGGATCGTTTGGGAGCAAGCATCGCCTGCTCAAATTTTATCGAGAGGAATTGGTCAAGCTGCGGATGACGTGGGAACAACAGGTCCACGCCGCCGAACAAGTCAGCTCGAGCCTTAAATCTCCTCTGATTGAAAGCTATCGGCGCGAGAATGAATTGATGTCTGTCATGATCGAACGGCTGGAGGCCATCGGAGCTGATGTGTCGCGGGAAGAACCCGTTGCTGAAATTCCGGAACCGGACTCTTCACCCGCCGTCGAAGCCGTCTCCGAGGAAAACATTGCCGTGGAGGACGCCTCGATTAAACTTTCCGAGAATCCCGCATCGGGACTTCGTGAAGTCCAAGATCATCTCAATCGGTTTCGCGAGCACGTCGATCAAGACCAGGAAAGTCTGCGCGCGCTCAAAGAAAAACTCAGGAACACACTCCAACATCTGGAAAGCCGCGACTTTAAGACGCTTCCCTCCCTGATGGCCTTTGTCCGGCAATGGCAGAGTAAACTTCAGCCGATGGGCGAACAACTAGCCACGGCGGAACAGCAGATGAACGCTCTGATGACCGAATGGGGTGCGCTGCAGGCCACCGTCAAGTCTCTGGCTTCGACTATAAGCAAAAATCCCTCCGGGTCCTGGAAAGACGAGCTCAAGCGGCGGATGGAACAAGTTCTTACCGCCTTACAAAAAACACTGGAAACCCAGCATCATCGGCTCAAAGTCAATGAAGAGATGATCGATCGGTTCTGCGCGCAAGCGCAGCAGTTGGCCGTCTAAGCTTTCACACCCATATCAATTAGAAGAGTTGAGAAAAAACCCGCGGACTGGTGAGGAAGGAAATGACGCTGCGGGAATGCCAATCAAAATCCGCGTGCCGGCTGACGAGCTGGGCAACCTTGTCATCCGAGCAGACGCTCACCAGGCGGTCCAACTGTTGATCACTGAAATGCTCAAACACCTTCCGGCCGATCCGCCCCATCCAGGCTTCCCCGCGTAAGAGCCGCTTCCACTGCGTATCATAGGATTGCAAAAACTTTCGATGAAACCGGCCCTCGGCAAAAGCCCGCACGAGTGTTTTCGCAGCCAGATCGGCGCCGATCAGCCCGTAAAAAATCCCCCCGCCCGTCGTGGGCTTGACCTGTCCGGCCGCATCGCCCACGAGCAGGACACGGTCCGACACGCTGGACGCGATCGGACTAATGGGGACCAGGCGTTTTTGAATTGGCTTGGTTCCCCTGCGGATTTTGTCTCGAAGGAGTGGACCGGATAAAAGTGTTTCCAGATACTGTGCCGCGCGAGCATTCGCCGTCACCCCGACGCGCAGCCGTCCTTCGCCGGCGGGCACCGCCCAGGCAAAGGAGCCCGGAGCGATGTTCTTTCCGACATACACTTCCACTTCATCAATCTCATCGGATTCCACTTCGGTTTGTGCGCACAAAAGATGTTGATCGGGCGGGACGAGATCCACTTGCGGATGAAGCCGATAGGAAATCCCGGAGGCGATAATGACAGTACGCGCAAACAACGTTTCCCGCGTCCCCGAGACATACGTCACGCCGATCGTCACGCCGTCCGGATCCTTTTGAAGCGACTCGACACGGCAGCCGGGCTGAAGAATGGCGCCTGCGGTGGTCGCCATGCCGGCCAGCGCCTGGTCAAAGCGCGCCCGATCAAGCACCACGGCCTTTCCCTGAAACCAGGGCGTCCGGACACGGACACCGGAAGGGGAAACGATCCACGCCGCCGTCAGTTCGGATTGAATAACATCGCGGGGAAGATCGGTGAATTGATCGTAGGCTTCCTGGCCAAGAATCCCGGTACAGTGGCGTGGCTCCCCGACCATCTCATGTTCTTCCACCAAAAGCACGCGAAGTCCGGCTTGTGCCAATTTTGTGGCCGCATAACTACCGCTCGGGCCGGCGCCGACTACGCAGATATCCCATCGATTACTCATGCAGGTCCTTTTACCCTGTGCGGGGTCGGGTTGCAACCTATTTTTTCCCACCGGCCAGTAAGCGAATTCCACCCCGAAGCCAGGATCAGGCGCAGGTCTAACCACAGACTTTGCCTTTTGGCGTAGATTAAGTCGTACCGGAACTTATGGCGCCGGCTGATGTCCCGGGCCGCATACACCTGGGCGATGCCCGTTAGACCGGGAGTCATCCGCACACGCCGTTCATAACCGGGAATACGGTCGAGTGGAATTTCTCCGAGCGCCGAGGCGTGCACCTCGACTTCCTTAGGCAGCAACGCGCGAGGGCCGACAAAGCTCATCTCCCCCTTCAAGATATTCCAGAGCTGCGGAACCTCATCCATCGCCGTCATGCGGCATAACCGTCCAACTCGGGTGATTCGGGGGTCTCCGCGCGCGGCTTGCCGTCGATCAAATTGAGGCAATTCCATTTTGACCATCGAACGGAATTTGTAGGCCTGAAAAGATTTGCCGAAACGGCCGATGCGTTCTTGTTTGTAAAACACCGGACCACGATCTTCCAGCCAAATCGCCAAGGGAATGAGCAGCCAAAACGGGGATGAGATGAGAAATCCCAAAACCGCCAGTCCCGTATCGAGCAGACGCTTGAGCGCATAATCGCGATAGGCGGAGGCATCGGAATGCAGCGCGCGATTGAGAAGGTCGGGGACCACGGAAAGGAGATGACGCCGGTCCACCTCTTTTTCAATGTAGCTGCGCGCCGCCGCCCCCATGGAGGGCGCCATCGTAAAGGAGCCGGACAGGTTTAGCGCGGCAAGCGCGAGCAGATCGGCATTTCCAGGCGGCACCACGACGCCGCACTTGCGCTCAGCCACCAGAAGCCCCAATGCCGTTTGCGGCGCGGTCACCGCGATCAGTGGTCGACCGCAGGCCATCTGATTCAAGATTTTAGATGGCATGCTGAGATTGGCCATCCGCCGAGTTTCCATGACGATGCCGGCGTCCGCACTGGCCAGCACTTCCGGCAATCGTTCTTTCGACTGCAAAGGCAGGAGCTTAATATTGTCCAGGTTCTTGCCCATTAGCTTACCCGCCAGAACCTCGCGATAATTACCTTCACCGATTAAAATAAATTGAATCCGCTTATTGTCCTTTAACTGCTCGGCGGCCGCGATGAGCGCATCCAGCCCCTGATGGATCCCGATATTGCCAGCGTAGAGAATGACAAATTTTCCAGTGAGGCCATTTTCTCGACGGAAAGCGGTTTCTTTAGGAATCGGACGCATGACCTCGGTATCCACCCAGTTCGGAAAAAGGGCGACATGCTCGGGAGCCAGCCCTTTGGCGATGACCCGTTCCCGCATCGCGGTGCTGATGGTCGATACCAGATCCGCGCGGCGCAGCACCCAGCGCTCGAGTGTGGTCAAGATCGACACGAGCGCACGCCCGCGCAAAAACCCAACGGCTTGGCCTGCGTCAATCTGCAGATCCTGCACATGAAGCCAGAGAGGAATATTTTTTAGATGCCTAACGATGGCGGCCGCCAGGCCGGCGCCAAACGGTGGCGAAACGGCAATCAGGAGATCCGCGCGCGATTGGAAGAGAATCGGAAAGGAAGCCAGCATGAACGAAAGCTCGCAGAAAAATCGGCCGATGGCAGTCTGATGCCGGGGAACGTAGACCCAGGTTCGCGTGACGGCGGCTTGTTTATAGGTTTCTCGGACGCGCCAGCGGCCTTTGTATTCCGGGCGCACGCTCCACTGAGGATAATAAGGCACCGCAGTGATCACCTCAACCTCATGGCCGAGCTTTAGAAGATGCTCGACCCATTCCGCGTTGTAATAGGCGATCCCGATGGGATCGGGATAAAAACTGTTGGTGTAAAAGACGATCTTCATGCGGTTTTCTCAACCCAGTAATCGCCCAGAATCAAAACGTCCATGCGGGTGCGCAGGAAACAATGGATCGCTTCCTTGGGCTGGCAGACGATGGGTTCGTCTTCGTTAAAGGACGTATTGAGCACGAGCGGCACTCCCGAGATCTTTTCAAACTCACGGATGAGCTCCCAATAGCGCGGATTGGTCTGCCGATGAACGGTCTGCACCCGCGCAGTTCCATCCACATGCGTGATCGCCGGCACTTGCGCACGGCGCTCGGGCCGCACAATATAGTTCATCAGCATGAAGGGCGATTCCGCCGGACCGTCGAACCACTCACCGCATTTTTCGGCCAGAACCGACGGCGCAAATGGCCGGAAGGACTCCCGATGCTTAATCCGCGCATTGAGAATATCTTTCATGTCGGCCCGGCGAGGATCGGCCAGAATACTCCGATTTCCCAGCGCGCGCGGCCCTACTTCCATTCGCCCTTGAAACCAGCCGATCACTTTTCCCGCGGCAATCGCACGGGCGGCGCGCGCCGCGATCATCGGATCTTTTTGAATCGGTAGGCTCTCTTGCCGAAGTGATTCCTCGATAGCCTGGTCAGTCGAAGACGGCCCCCAATAGACATGCGTCATCGGGACCCGCTCCAAGGGAGGCGTTGGCCCGGAAAAGGCGTGATATAACGCGCCGCCTAAAGCCGTCCCGCCATCGCCAGCATCCGGCTGAACATACACGTCTTTGAACGGCGTCTGCTTTTCGATTTTTCCGTTCATCACGCAATTCAAGGCGACGCCACCGGCAAAGCAAAGCTGGGTTTCTCCAGTCTCCCGCTGGAGATGCCTGAGAACATGAAAGAAAATCTCTTCGGTGATTTCCTGCAGCGACCGGGCCAGATCCTTGTGTCGTGCCGACAGCTCCGATTTTGGAATCCTCGGCTCGCCGAGCAGATCATTCACCCGGGGCGAAAATAAATTTCCATAGTGAGGCGTCTTTTCCCAGACTTCCGAAACGCCGCCATTGGCGTGAACGAAATACCGCAGATCTAGTTCATAACGACCATCCCGCGTGGGATGAATCAGCTGGCGCATTTCCTTCAAAAAATGGGGTTCCCCATAGGCCGCCAATCCCATGACCTTGCCTTCATCCCCGAAATGGTTGAAACCCAGGTGCTGGCTGACCGCTGTGTAGAGAAAGCCGAGCGAGTGAGGAAAATGAACGCGCTTCAAGATTCGGATGCTATTGCCTTCCCCGATCGCCATCATCGCGCTCGCGGCATCGCCCATGCCGTCTAGGGTCAAAATTGCGGCGCGATCAAAAGGCGAGGCTAGAAAAGCGCTCGCGGCATGCGTCAGATGATGCTCGATATGAATCAGTTCCGGGCCGCGTTCTCCGGCCTCCTGCCCTATCGCTTCAGCGAGGATGACGCCCACATCCCGCACATGTTTCGATTGGCTGAGGCGACTGCGAAGAAATGTTGGCGAGAGGATCGCCGGATGTCGCAGGACATGAAGCGCCTTGGCGAGACGATTCGCCCCTGGGTTTTTCGAAGTCGTCACGACATCGATTTGATGGAGTCCAAGACCGGTTTCTTTAAGGCAATACCGGACCGCTTCGGTCGGAAAACCGGCACAATGTTTGACTCGATTAAAACGTTCTTCGGCGGCGAAAGCAGCCAGCTGCCCATCTATAAGGAAGGCAGCCGAAGCATCCCCGTGGTAGGCATTTATACCCAGTACATTCACGCTCGGGATATAGCAGGAATGCCTTTAAAAATCCACGTTTTTTTACTTTGGGAGGAGCTCTCTAATCGCTTGGCCAATCAGGGTCTGCATCTGACCTTCGGGCCATGGAAGGGGAGTTCGGACACTGGCTTCTTTGACCGCTTCGGCCAGATCTCCGGCTTCGTAAGCCGGAACGACCCGGTGTTCCGCGGTGAGAGCTTTGACAAAAATCACCTGATGATCATTCACATGCTCGCCGTAGCGCTTCATTCTTGGCATGACGACCGGAAGTTTGCCCAGGCGGAGTGCCTGGAAGACGGTGCAGCCGCCGTGGCAGACAATAAGGCGGGCCGAACTCATGCGGCTCTGAAATTCTTCCATCGTAAGAAATGGAGCCACCTGGCAAGCCTTCGGATGAAATGACCTATTGTTTCCAATTTGCATGAAGACTTCTTCCGATCCGAAGGCTCCGGAAACAGCCAGCTTTTCGACGGCGTCTAGCAGTCTTGAAAATCCCTGCGTCGCATTACCGACCGTGACAAAAATCACAGCAGCGGTCCCCCATAGATTCCATGCGGAAAGAAGCGACCCAGACTCTTCCACTGGTAATAGAAACGGTCCGCCAGGTAATACATGATCCGCGCGGTCACGGAGGGACGCGCCACCTGGTTCCCGATTTCGATAAAAATAAGCCGGATGCCGTAACACTTGGCGATGAGGGCAAAAGGGACCATCGGGCCGGCCCCGGTACTCAAAAGTATTTGCGGTCGTTCCCGACGCAAAATGTGCCAGGCTTCCCACAGATTGACCAGGAATTTCCAGTCCCGCTCGGAGTGGCAGATGAACGTTGTACGCCCCTTCATATCCTCTGGAAGTTCGATGCGGTCATTGACGACGTAAAAGTGATCGTATTGAGAATAGAGAGGCTTGAGCGCGCGGATCTCGCTCAAATGCCCGCCGCAGGAAGAAATGATCCCGATCTTCCCGTTCATGCGGGATTCCTCTCGGCGAGACGTTGATACAGCTGGATCATTTGAGCACCGACTCGGCTCCACGTAAAATCTGACCTCATCCAAGCGCGGCCTTTTTTCCCCATCTCGGCCAGAGGCATCGCGGAAATCCGCTCGATGGCGCGGGCAAGGGTGGCCGGATCATTCTCGACCCACAGCCCACATCCTTCAGACTCCAGACGTGGCCAAGGAGTACCGCGGCTGGCCACAACGGGGACGCCATGCGCGAGCGCTTCGGCAACAACGATGCAGAAGTTCTCCAGATGAGACGGCACCACGACTAGGTCAGCCGTGGCAAAGCAGCGTTCCTTTTCTTCACCCGCCACGGAACCGACGAGATGTACGAGATTCGTGAGACCCAGACGGTCGATCGACGCCTTGAGTGTTGCGGTATAAGAAGGATCTCCCGCACCCGCCAGGGTTAGCCGCCATTTCCCTTTCAGAGAACCGTTCAGCCGGCCACAGGCTTCGAGAAGATTCTCGATCCCCTTGATTGGATCGAGACGGCCTAAATACAGAAGCCGCAGAGTTTCGCCGCGTTGACCAGGATTTGCCTCATCAGGGCAATGGACGCCATTTGGAATCACCACCCCCTCCAGGCCGGGAAATCGTTGGAGGCTCGCCTCACGTTCGGGCTCGGACGTAAAATGAAACGTCACGCGGTCTCCTCGCGTCAGTCTGCACAAGCTGTCGTAGATCGATTTCAAGTGTGGACGGCGAGCGCCTTTCCACCGAGCGAGAGCGCCGCGGGAAGACCATACGATGGGCTTTCGGAGCCTCCCGGCGACCCAGAGTGTCGGAATCGTCGGGAACGAGTAAACGGCTTCCAGATGGACCACATCGGCCCACTCGATATAGGAATGGAGACGCCGGAGAAAATCCGTGGACATGGATTCCCCAGCTTGACGTGCCGAATACCGCACGGTCAGCCTCTCCCCCATCGGCATCTCCCGATTGACGGAAACCTGAAGCACCTGATCACGACCATTGGCATTGGTGGTTAGAACGCGGACATTGCAGCCACCCGCCGCGGTCGCGAGACAGGTCTGATAAATCGATTCCGTCGGACCTCCATAGACGCGGGCCGGGAAAAATGAGGGACTGATGTGGGCCACTTTCATAGATGGATCCGTCGCCTCACTCGCATCGTCCGGAATACGAGGTATAAGATCAGAATGGTTTGCGGCATCGCGCCGAAGATCGCGGCCGTGGATGTTTCGATATTCACAAAATTCATGAGCATCGTCGAGTAAATGGCGATGCCACCTCCGCCGGCCTCCGTATGATTGAACATTTTGTCGATGACGGCATAGAAGACCCCCAGGGCCATCATGACGAAGACGACTCCCATGTTTCCGAAATTAATGAACGCCTCCACGAGATGGGGCAATCCAATGGAAGTCGTCCCGATGCTGTCCGGCGATTGGAGATCGTAAGCGATGCCGAAAAATTGGTTTGCCGCCTGCGCCGTCGGCTTTTTGTGCCAGAACGCGCGTGGAACCAGGGCCAACAACAGGTAACTGTATGTGTCGCCATGCTGATAAGGGACAAAACGTGGTGTTTCATGGATCGCGTGCGCAAACAGGTGAATCAAGTCCGCCCGGTTGACGGATGCCTGTACGACATCGTGCGACCGTCCGCGATGACCAAGAATGATTTGGTGCGCGCGGTTTCCAAGGAGGGTCTTCATAATCACTAGACGTCCGACGACATCGTTTTTGGCCTGACCTTTAGCCCACACGAGCGTGCGATATTGTCCCTTCACGGCCTGCATGCTCAGAAAAATCATAATGCCGAGGATGGCATATTTCCAACTTATTTTCCGTCGGACCATCCAGTAAACCGCCGCAATGGTAATCATGGGACCGATCACATTCCGAACGCTGCCCGAGGTGAAACCAACGGCAATATCCGCGAAGAGGATGACACCCATCAAGGTCACCCACCGTCCCTTTAATTCCCCGCGCAGGTAAGCCCAATACAGATAGGCGCCGCAAAGCGTCGGTAAGAGCGAAATGAGAGCCGCAATCGACGCGAATGCGGCCGGAACAAAAACGCGGCCGGAGAGAACGATCCAAAGGGCAAAGACGCTTCCGAGCCCGAGAATAGAAATTCGCGAGATGGCCTTTTGGGCGTCGACCTCAAGCCGAAGGTGCGGGATCAGCAAGCTTAAGACGGAATATCGGAACATCAGGAATCCGAACTGCATGGAGAGCACCCCCACCAGCGCCAGCACGACGGCATGGGTGCAATCGGCGACCGGGATGCGCTCAAACGTTTGAGAGGACACCAAACTGATATAGGGCTGGGCGATAAATATCGGGATCGCGTAAGACGCTCCATAAACCAGACAGATCACCGGGAAAATAGGCAATCCCGGCGTACGCTTGGAAAAATGCACGACCACGGGCGCCGTACAGACATAGAGAAGAAGATATCCCAAGACACGCTGTTCGAGCGGAATATTCGGAATGGAAATCCAGTTCAAAATCGGGATCGCCAGAAAACTTAGTAGCAGATACCCCATGACCATCCGCCATGTATTTTGCGGACGTTCATGGATTGGGGGAACCCAGCCCTTCGGCCAAGGCGAAGGGACAATCGCGCCTTCAGAGGCCGGCATCATGATGGCACCTTGGTCAGCTCAGCGAGCCTTTCTCGAAAACGGTCGACGGAGAACTCCGCGTTAAAGCGATCGCGGCCGGCTTGCCCCATCGACCGGCGCAAGGGCTCGTCCTGTAGGAGCCGGATGAGCGCGCGGGAAATAGCTTGAGAGTCATCCGGGCGAACCACCAGACCCGTCCGGCCATCCTGGATGACCTCGGGAACAGCCCCCGCATCAGCGCCGATGCAGGGCTTTGCGCACGCCATCGCTTCCAGGAAAACAATGCCAAATCCCTCGCCCAGGCTCGGAAGGATAAAAATTTCACAGGCTTCGTAATACGACTGAACCTCCTCATCTCGAAGTGTGCCCGTGAATATGACGCGATTGGCCACACCAAGCTCCACCGCGATTCGCTCCAGGCGTGAACGGTCGGCACCCTGGCCGGCAATCATATACAGCGCATTGGGAACCGCTTTGAGCACGGACGGCATGGCTTCAATCACGCGGTCGATTTTCTTGTACCGCTCCTCCGGCCAGAGCCGTGAAAGGGTGAAGATAACCCTGGAGACGCCGGTTTTATTCAGTTCAATGGACGCGCTTTTTTTCTCTGACGAAAAATGAGCTGTATTGGGAAAAAGAAGAGTCCGGTCGACATTAATCTGATGCTGTTCCACCAGCCGGTCGCGCGTGTAGCGACTGACGCAAAGTATTTTATCGATCGAACCCAGCCCCAACCGCCGCAGGCAGGATAACGGATTCCAGACCTCAATGCCATGAGCCACCAGCCATCGGCGCTTGCTGCGCATGAAAAAAGCCAAGGGCGTCAGATGGACATGCCCGAACAAGACATCGTCGGCTCCACGGGCCGCCCGCAGGGATTCCCAGATGAACCGCCAATATTTTCCGCTGAAACCCCTGGAAGAATACGTCTTGGACGGCAGCTGTTGATTCACAGTATCATTCAACACAAGGATACGAAGCGTCCACCCCCGTTCGCGCGCAAGAATTTCCATCGCACCGAGAAGTTCTCGGTTGAACGCCGGGATGCCGCCCGAGACTCCAAACGCATCTGTCAGAAGAACTGTCCAAATTCTATTGGTCATAAAATCTGGCGGCCACCACCGTCATCCAGGGACGCGACCAATGCAGTTTTCCGGCGCGAAAATCAGACCAGATTTTGCGCACCGCCTTTCGCTCCAGCGGGGTACGATCCAAGGCTGTCGCTTCGAGCTCTCCGTTATCACGCCGAAGCCAGGGATCGAGCGGAAATGTAAATCCCTGTTTTCGCCGGGCCCACACCTCGCGCGGAAAATCCGGCCCCATGGCCTCCACCAGCAATCGTTTGGGAACAGAAGGAGCCTGATCATCGCCGGATGGAAGCCTAAGGATCCCTGCCACCAGGTCGTGATCCATGAATGGCACACGCAACTCCAGCGAATGCGCCATGCTCATCACATCGCTGTCTTTGAGCAGCTGGTTTTGCAGATAGAGCATATAGTCCAGATACCGAACCCGTTCGACGGCGGAAAGTCCGCGCAGCGTTTCTGGTGGAGCAATGTCCAAATGCACGTGCTGGCAATCCTCTTCGCTGATGCCGGTGAGAGCGGCGGTCTGCGCAGGAGAGAAAAGGCCGCGCGCGATCCACCAGGGGGTGGCTGCGGTAATGTGATCCAGGCACCACGCTTTTCTGGCCAGCCTTGGAGCGAGGTGCTTGATCAACGGGTTGGCTTCGCGCAAGACAAAACGTCGAACATCATCAGGGATCAGGTTGGCTGCCCGCAGAAACCTCGCCATGCGACGCGCCTGCCGCAGATGGCTATAGCCCGAGAAGAGTTCGTCGGCGCCCAAGCCGGACAACACAACAGTCAGTCCCGCCTCGTGGGCGGCTTTGGAAACCATGTAGGTGTTGACGCCATCAACCGTCGGCTGATCCATGGCGGCGAAGATCCCGGGAAGACTGGATCGAAACTCCTGAAAGGTCACGCGGATTTCTCGATGCTCCGTTCCATAGTGTTCGGCGACACGGCGCGCAAAAAAAGCTTCGGTGTACGCCATTTCTTCAAAGGTAATCGATAAGGTCACAAGGTCTTTCGGCCGAAGTGCCTTGGCCAGGCCAACGAGGGCTGAGGAATCGACGCCCCCGCTCAGAAAGATTCCCAGAGGAACATCGCTGATCAGATGCTGCGCGACCGTGGTCTCCAGAAGCTCCCGAGTCTGAGCCACGGCCGCCGCGTGGGGTATCGAATCCGGGGAAGCATGCATGACATCGGACAGTGACCAAAAGTGTTTCGGCTCCGCCGGCGCATCGCCGAGGACCAGAACACCGGCCGCTGGAAAACTCCGCACCGCTTTGAGCGTAGTCCATGGGGCAGGGATCGATCCCACCTGCAGGAATCTCGGCAGACTTTGCGGTTCCTTTTCCTCGGGAACCAGTCCACCCGCTTTGAAGGCCCTCACTTCGGAGGCGAAGATGAAGCGTTCGCGATCCTGAAAATAATAGAGCGGCTTGATGCCAAAACGATCTCTCGCCAGAATCAGTTTTGGGCCGCCACGGCCGGGTAGCGAATCGAATATCGCGAACGCAAACATGCCGCGCAGTCGGCGAAGGAGCCCTTCTATTCCCCAGACCTCGTACCCATGAATAAGGACTTCGGTATCGGTTCGGGAGACGAAGCGGCGACCGGTGGCTTCCAGATCGCGCCGCAACTCGCGGAAATTGTAAATCTCACCATTGAAAACCACCTGCACCGATCCGTCCGGATTGGCCAGCGGTTGGTGGCCGGCGCGCGAGGTGTCGATGATGGAAAGTCGGCGATGGCCGAGGAGGGTTCGATCGTGAGTGAAAAGACCTTCATCATCAGGGCCGCGGTGAGACTGGGCGGAGAGCATCCGCGAGATCGCGTGGGCTTCCTCCGGAGAGGTTTTCCCCTGGAATCTATAAATGCCTGCAATGGCGCACATAGGCCTAGGGCTTGGAGTATCTTACGGCCGGCGTCGGCGACTTGTAGGGTGTCCCTCCGCCGTACCCTCCTTTGTAATAGGACCCATAATAATTGTGATAAGAACCCACCTGGCCCTGCATAATGTCATTAACGACAATCCCCAGGATCTTGGCGTTCGACGTCACCAGCTGATTGTGCGTCCGACGGAGAATTTCTCTCGCGGTACGGCCGAACCGATAGACCAAAATGATCCCATCCACATGCGGCCCGACGATGGAAGAATCCGCGAACAGAAGCGCAGGGGCACCGTCTAGGATAATGAGCGGGAAGCGCTGGCGCATCGATTGGAGCAGCAAAGGAAAGCGGTCCGAGCTTAACAACGAAATCGGATTGGAGGGACGCTTCCCAGACGGGAGAATATGCAGATTTGAAATTCCGTCGAGATTAATGGCTTCTTTTAAGTTGGAGGCGCCGTTTTTAATCTGTTCCCAACGCGCAATGCTCGTCTCCCAGCGCGGAGAGGTGTAGAAATAATTGGTGATCCCCGGTTCCTGAGGAAGCCCGAAGAGCTTGTCGACCATGGGCTCACGCAAGTCCACTTCCGCTAGAAGCGTCGGGATGCCCGATTGCGCGGCCGCGACGGCAAAATTGGCCGCCGTAATACTTTTCCCTTCCGCGGCCACAGCACTGGTAAAGAGAAAGATGCGGCTTTCTCCGTTCTTGACGTCTTTCATGAGATTGTTGCGCAGGAGGTGATGGACCTCGGCATGAGGCGACTGCGACGGGAAGTTGAGAATAAGGCGTGATCGCGCCTCTCCCATGGGATCCGCCTTGCGAACGAGAGGGTCATTGACGGAGAGTTCCACGCTGCGGCGCTCGATGTGAGGGATGGCGGCCAGGACTGGCAATTGAAGATAGGCCTCGATTTCTTCCGGTGTCACCATGGACGTATCAAAATGATGGCGCGCCATGACAATGATGAGGCCGAGGAGAAGGCCGGCCAGGGTCCCCATGGTCAGGTTATAGCGTTTGTTCGGAGATTCCGGCACGGAAGGGATCGAGGCCGGCTCGACGATTGATATCGGCGCCACATGCGCGGATTCCACGATTTGAAGTTCTTCCAGACGCGTGCGCAGCATGGTGAACATTTCTTCATTGAGCCGCACATCGCGCATGACCCGGGTGACATCGATCTCCTGGTTCGGAATTTCCTTGACCTGTCCTTCGAGGACATGAATTTCGGCGTTAAGCTGTTTGACCTCGGGAAGTTCATTGGTGTACTTCTGGAGCAGCGTACTCCGACGGTTCTTTAATTCCGCCAGATGGGTTCCCAGCGCACCGCCCATGGACTCCGGATCCATCTTTTCCCTGGACTGGCGAAGACGATCTTCCGATTCCTTCAGCTTTCCGCTGGTGTCCTTGAGTTGGTCTTCGATGAACTGCTTGGTCCGGTGTGTCTTGGCCGTCATATCGGCGCCGACGATATCGACCATCACCTGGGTGAGGACATTCGTTTCATCGGCGGCCACCTTCGGATGAGGAGAGCTGACCGACACATCGACCAACTGCCGATCACTGCCCTGGAAATCGGCCTGAGATCGCTTCTCGAGGCTTTGTACATTGGCATCCATGGCCTGGTGGGAAAGAGGAGGTTTGCCCTCGTTCAGGCGCTTGACGCACTCTTCCAAGATCTGCGGCGTGAGCAGCTGTTCGATATTAAACGTCGTCGAGGGGGTTACCAGACCAAGCGCGCCCATCTGGGCGTTACGCGCCGAATCGTCCTGAACCTGGACCCGCAAGACCGCCTCTGAGCGGTAGGTCGGCGTTTCTAGAAACGTATAAAGCGCGGTTATTCCGAATACCGTGCTCCAGCAGACGAGGAACTCTCTCCGGCGCCGCCTCAGAAGGCTGAAGAATTCGCGGATCGATAGTTCTTCGGAAAGTTCCATCTTATTTTTTGGTCGCCAGGATGATGGTCGCTATCGTTAAGAAGATCGTCGCAATCGGGGTAAATACCTGTACCGTGGCGCTGGTGGTCCAGAGCGACCGTTGCGGCACATAAACAATATCTCCCGGTTGAAGAGCGACGTTGGCTTTGGGATCATTGTGGACGACATCGCTGAAGTTAACGGGAATTGTGGTCTGGTTTGCCCCTTCGCCGCGAATGACGTTGATGTGCTTCAGGTTGGCGCCGTCGCGAAATCCATGACATGCCGAAATCAGGTCAATCATGCGCATGTCATAGATGTAGTCATAGACACCTGGGCTGTCCACACTGCCAAAAATCGCTATGCCGCCACGGCCGCGGCTGACCTCGACGATATCTCCCGGTTCGAGCAGAACGTCCTTGGTAGGATCTCCGCTCGACATGATCTCTTCGGCGTTGACCGGGATGATCCTGCGATCCGTTCCGGAACGGCGAAGGATGCGCACGCGCTTGCGATCGGCGCTGGGCAGAAGTCCGCCCGCCAAGGAGATCAGATCCATGAGGCGCATGTTCGGCCGATATCCATACGATCCCGGAGCGGTCACCTGCCCGGAAAGACCGATCTGCTTGCTGGCCGACTCCTTCAGGAAGATATCGATTTTCGGGTGGGTCACATACTTGGAGATGGCCCGCGTAATCTCCTGGCTGAGCTGATCGGTCGTGAGACCGGAGGCTTGAATGGAGCCGAGGAGAGGAATGGATATTTTGCCGTTCTGATCGACTATCAGATCCCGGGACAATTCTTCCGCCGGACTCACGGAAATATAGAGAGAATCACCGGCGCGGAGGAGCTGATCCGAATGAAGCACGCCCTGATAATTGCTCGGTGCGCTTTTCACCGGCGTGCCAGCAACGGCATCCGGAGCGCTGTTCGCAGATGCCGCGAGCAATTGAGTTCGGCTGTCCTCACGACGCGTGACAGGCGATTCCGCGAAAGACGACGACACCCCACCCATAATCAGCTGGCAAATTAATGTAACAGAAATCAATTTCTGCGCGTTCATTCGGATCATTTTGGTCACCCCTTCGGCATTCTGAGGCAAGTCTAGGGGAGGTCCCACCCATTTTCAAGGGGAATCATCCGAGTTTTGGTACTGACAGACGTAAGAAGAATATTGGAGAATAGCACCGGGAATTAACTTTGAAATTCAGCTCCTTCACTCGATCCAGGATCGGACTTTGGCTCCTGATCGCTTGCGCCCTCTTTTCTAATCTCCTTCTGCTCTTTAGGAGCACCCGGCAACTTTTCTGGAAAGACAATAACGACTATGCCGCTTACCAGCAGCAGAAATCCAGGCTGGGGGACATTCCGGAAATTCTGCGGGCGCGCCACAGCCGTATCGTGGGCTATGACACAGACCGCCGGCCGGGAACTACGGAATATTTTCTCAGCCAGTTCATTCTGGCTCCTATACTCGTCGCTGATGACCCCGCCCGTCCGCTGATCATCGGAAACTATCACAACGCTCGCGGGATTGTTTTAATCGAACGGACCCCTGGGCAATGATCGGAATCCTGTCGACGGCTCTGCTGCTTCCCCTGCTGATGGGCCTGTGCTCGATGGCCATGTTCATCTCCCTTATTTTCCTGAACAGGCCTTCCCCCCTCTTTGTCGTCCTATTGCCCCTATCTTTCTGCGTGTTAGCGGTTTACGCCGCGCTGCGATGGCTTCCGGTGATCGGCCATCCGGCCGCTCGCGCTCAGCGAGAGAGGTATATTTTGATCATTTTTATCATCGCGTCGGCCGCCGCACTCGCCATTTTCGTGTTTATCTCATGGCGCCAACCCAATGGAGATTGGGATGGATGGGCGATCTGGAACATGCGGGCTCGGTTCATTTTCCGGTCAGGAGAAAACTGGCGAGACTCCTTTTCTCCGCTGATCGCCTGGTCGCATCCCGACTATCCCTTACTGGTTCCGCTCAGCGTGGTATGGCTCTGGACCGTCATAGGCCGAGAAACAACTGTAGCGCCCATGCTGATCGCCGCAATTTTTTCGGTCTCGACGGTAGCGCTGCTCTCGGCCTCGATCGCGCGCCTGCGCGGACCAACGCAGGGCCTTCTAGCCGGAATTGCGATTCTGGGAGCGCCGTTTTTCATTCAGCACGGGGCCTCTCAATATGCGGATATCCCGCTCGGATTTTTCTTTCTGGAAACGATCGTTCTCTTCGCGTTGTATGAACAGTCGCCCGGAACAAGCCCCTGGCTCCTGGTCATGTCCGGACTGACGGCGGGATTGTCCGCGTGGACCAAGAATGAAGGCCTGCTATTTTGTCTGTCGGTAGCGGTCGCCCGGCTAGTGGCCGTTATTCCTCGACGAGGAATGCGCCCAGCCCTGCGTGAAACCGCGCTATTTATCGCGGGCCTCATCATTCCTCTGGCGATGACCTTCTATTTAAAAATCCGACTAGTGCCACCTGGAGATCTCTTGAGCTCGCAAGAGCCGAGCATGCTTATGGATCATCTCATGCAGCCCTCCCGCTACGCCCTGATCATGAAAACTTTTCTGAGGACAGCCATCCAAGGCACCCGGGGAGCTGCCGGCTTGCCGGTCCTGCTGATCTATTTCCTGTTGTTGGGCCGGAAGGACGGGAAAGCCGAGCCGCGCCTCGGCGCCCGAACGGCGTCGTATTCTATTTCCCTGATGCTGGCCGGATATTTTTTGGTTTATTTAGTGGATACGTATGACCTTCAGTGGCATCTGAGCACATCGATCGACCGGCTTTTTATTCAGCTCTGGCCTACATTTTTGTTTTGGTTTTTTCTCGAGGTCCGCACCCACCGAACGGAACTATGATTAAGTCCGACGGAAATACAGGAAGTAATTTTCGTCGGTGACAACCGAGCCGGTGAAAGCTCGTAAAAATTCCATCCGATGCGCTTTTTGAAGTTCGCTGGACAAGGGATGATCGGAGATCATCAGAACATCTAGGCGGCGAAGGTCCCCTTCGGCTTCCGATCGACGGAGCAGCTCTTCATCGGACAGCTTGTTTTCTTCTTTATATTCCCAGGAGGCATGACTGGTCCATTCTTTTTCTTCGGGGTAGTACAGCGGGAGATCCAAATATCCTGATAACGGCGTCCCTAAGGACACGCTCATGACGGAAATCAGCGTTTCAGGAAATCCATGTTCCGAAATATACTGCGCCGCGGCGCGCCCACCAGACATCGGCTCACGAATATCTACCATGGCGGAGGCCACACCGCCGCCCATCTGCAAAACTAAAACGCCGCTCAAGAGCGCATCCGCCCAGAAGCGGGGACGCGCGGTCCAACGATTCTCCGCACGGCTTAGCCACCAGGCAAACAGCAGGGAGAAAAACAGGAACCCAGCATGTCGGTAAATCCCGAGAAATCCGGCATAAAAAAAGACGAGGAGCCCACCCGTGCTGACAACAAAAGAAATAAGCGCATCCTTTCTCAGACGGACCATGGAGGCGAATTGAATAAATAGAAGGACCGCCACAACCAACATCCAGCGTGATGAAAGCAGGAAATGTTCCAGGCGTAGCAGATACAAATAGGGCCGTCCTGGCACCGGGAAAGCCAGGAAAGCTTTGGCATACGAGTCCGCCAGCCAGAGAAGGCGATAGATGTTGAGGTGAAGGTACCATTCGGTCAGATAGGGGACGCCATGAACCGGCCGCATGGAAATGCCGGTCAGGAAAATGGTGGCGCCAAAAATAGCTAGAGCCGTCAGGCTGACTCTCTGATTTTTTTCCGTTGTGTCCAGCGTATCCCAGAGGAAAGCACTGGCTATCCCTAATCCCAGAAGCATCGCATTTCGGCTGGTCATGCAGGCAAGGAAGAGGACTCCGGCCAGGCGAAGGGGGTTTGTCCTGCGCGTCTGATAAAAGACACAAGCCAACGCGAGAAACAGGAGACTCAGCAGATAATTATTGGAGACGACCGTATATTGGTAGAAAAGATAGTAATTAAAAGTCAGCAGGATCTTCTGGAAAGGCGAAAATGGGGATTGAAACCAGAAGACAAAGATCAGCACCGAACCCAGAAACAGGTTAAAGATCTGCATCGATATCGGACTGACGTGAAACCGACTCAAGATCCGCAGACAAAGCGGCCACAAGGGTGAGGCGCCTTCATCCCGGATCTGATTCAGGAGCGCGCGCGTGGACGAACTGTCCCTGGCCATCACCCAGGGACGCATTTCCCCCCTCCAGAGCTCATGCCCCGATGTGACATAGCCGACACTCATCAGAAAAAAGAGGCTGACCGCCAGAGACATCCGAGCGATCCGGGGCAACCGTTGCCACGTCCGGGATTTTTGCGTCGAAGGCTGCACCGGGGCGGAGGACATTTCAGCATTCAGTCGATTCCGTATCGATGCAAGGAACCGAAACGGCCTCAGCCCCAAGATCCGGCCCCAAAGCGACTGGATCCGATTACGCCAGGCAAAAGCCGCGCATAAAAGAGGCTGATACCGTTTGACAAAATCCGGTGTATAGCGAACGAAATGTTTCGAAAAACCCGTCTTAAACACATTGACCCCGTAACTGAAATAATTCTTCGGAAGCGACGGAGAGGCGCCTGAAAAGTCGTACCACTCGCAACCCGCCTCCTTAAAATGGCAGATCATCTCCCAATGCAGCAAATGGGCCGCCGTGACCTTTTTGTCGTGTCCTTCGTCTGAGGCCCCCCATTGATACCGCGCCACTTTTCCAAACGAGTAGCAGATCGCCACCGACAAGGGACGCCCGTCCAGCTCCGCGATCGCGATCGCGCCATTTCTCGGATTGGAGAGAAAATGTTTGTGCAAGAGGATAAAGTGGCGCTCATCGATCGGCGAGATCTCCTTGCGCACGTCCTGTCGTCGATGAATCTCATAGAACGTCTCGATGGCCTGCACATCGTTGGAAAAGCGCACTTTGACGCCGAGGCGCTCAGCCCGCCGGATTTCGTAGCGCGTCGTGTAGCGGATCGGTTTGAAGATCTCTTTCAAAGGAAGACGAAGGTCAATCAGCGCTGTTTCTTCTCCGTAGATGGTCGAATGGGGATCGACGGTGGGGTAATACCCCAGGCTCGCGCAGAGGGTCTTGAGGGGCTCATAGACATTCATCGTGCAGCGGGGACCGATGGAGAATTGTACCGCCCGCCGACTAGCCCACTTATCGAGATAGCGCAGCATCTCCTCCAGATCGCCAAAATCCAGAAACGCCGGCCCGCAAGAGATTTCGTAATTCCCCAAATGATCCAAAGGCCACGGCCAGGAACGGCGAAAGATCTGCGCGGCGGTTCGCCATTGACCCTCTTTGGTTCCAATCACGTAAAAGACATCGCGGCTGGTGAGAGCCTCCTGAAAATGTCCCCAATCGTATCCTTGAAATGGGTGATTGAACGGGCATTTCTCGACGAAGCGGTCCCATTCTTCTCGCTCGGACACCGTCAAAGAGGTCGTGATCCGAAAATCCATGGGTCTATTTACCCTGCCGCCAAACAAATTTCAAGGCCTCGATCATTCCCTGGACGCCTTTTTCTACCGAATAGGATTCGACGTGATGACGCGCGACCTCTCCCTTCGTGCGAAGACTCTCCGGATTATCCCGCGCATAGGAGAGGATCGTGCTCAAATGCTCGACGTTCCCACAGCGAAAGATCTCGCCCGTGCGACCTGGAAGAATCAGATCGGGCCCGCATCCGACCTCATCGCTGACAAACGCTGGAAGGCCGCTGGCCATCGCCTCATTAACGACGAGGCCCCAGGTTTCCGATCCGTCCGAGGGAAGGACGAGAGCATCGGCGGCCGCGTAGGCTTTAGGGATAGCGCTTTGATTTAAAAAACCCGTAAATTGCACCGGGACGTGATAACTTTTGGCGTAGCTTTCCATTTCCGAGCGAAGCGGACCGTCACCCACGACAAGCCCATAGATGCCCGGACTCCCGGCGGCCGACTGGCACAGCGCCCGAAGAAAATCCATGGGACGCTTGCGCGCCAGGAGTTTTCCGACAAAAAGAAAGACGATGCCCTCCGCGGGAAGGCCCCATTGGCGACGCCAAGCGCTCTTGTCACGGCGATACTCGACCGCCGATGCTTTGAAGAATTGATTGTCGACGGCATGCGGCACGGAAAACATTTTTTTTTCTGCCGCGCCATAGTGAATTAAATAGTCTTTGGCCCGCTTGCCGACAATCAAATAGCCGTCCAGACGTGGAATAAACCAGCGATAGAGCGGGGCCTTGAGCGCTTGCTTGATCACCGAGCGATTCGTAGCCAGCTGAGAATCCCCACGAACGAGGACCGGCGTGCCAGTCTTCCAGCAGGCGCGGATCGCCTGCCAGTAGCTCTTTGCATGCCAGCCGCTAACCAAAAAGGCATCGAAGTGTTTCTGTGCGATGATCTCCGAGATCTCCGGCGTATCGCAACCGAGGAACGAATCCGTAGACGGCTTGCGTGATTTGTTCACTAAAAATTGGTTCGAGTAGCCATCCAAGAGAGCTTGATCCCACTCGAAAGGAACGCCAAAGCCCGCCGCCGCCTGCCCCTCCGGCGTCTGTCGATGCGCAAAGTACACCTGCAATTCAATCTCCGGATGCGCCGCGAGCGCGCGATACCACGGACTAAAATATTGAATCGGATGCGTCGCGAGGATTCCCAGCCTGTACTTGTTAGTCATCGTTCGATCATCCTGGGTCCGAGATGCTTCTGGCCTTCTGCTTCAGATTGAGGAATCGCTTTTCAATTAGGAAATAGGAGGCCGTGGCGAACACCACCGTCAATAAACCTGTGCCGCCATACACGACGCCATTACCCACCCATACGGCGCTTTGAGGGCGTGCCCATTCCAGTATTTTGAGGGCTAACGTGATGGCGCAGACGTGATACATGTAGAGCCCGTAGGAAATCTTACCGAGATAATTACAGATTGGATTTTCCAGCAGGCGAGATGTTTGGGCCGTGGTGACAAGATTCAGGATCAGAAAGACGCACACGACAGGCCAGAGCACATGATGCACCGGTGTGCATGCGACAACAGCCGACAATAGAACCAGAATCAAAACCCAGTAGCGCATGACCCAGGCATTCGAAAACCGGAACTTCATTTTCTCCGGAGACAGAAAATAGGCCGATGCGGCAAGAGCTCCCAGGGCGAGGGAGTCCAAACGCAATCCCACAATGAAATAGACCATTGTCGGCCATCTCGGCGCGGCGATCATCGGCAGAACTCTTGTCAGAAACACATCGAGAACGACCTTGAGAAGGATCAGTATCGACAGGGAGCGAACGAGCGACCCCCGGATGGCGCGAAGCAGCCATGGCCAGACCAGATAGAACTGCTCTTCCACCCCGATACTCCAGCATTGAAAAGCGTAAAGGAGCTGCGGATAAAGAGACATCGCCAAATTTGGAACCAGGCACAGGAACATCGTCAGTTCAGGACCGAAGTGCATCGCCAGCTCGTGATTTGATTGGAGAATGATCCGATTGACCGGTGAGGCTCGCACTACCGGCAGATGCGGTCCGACGAAAAAAGCGATAAAGACCAAGAAAAAATATAGCGGATGAATGCGCAAAAGACGCCGAACATAAAATTGGGAAACAGAGAAATTTCCGAAGCGCTTCTCTTCGCTCAAAAGGAGATAAGTGATCAGAAAGCCGCTCAGTACGAAGAACATGTTCACGCCTTCGGCTCCTAGACCGAAGATCCAGGAGTATCGATAGCCATTCGGCATTCCGACGAGAGCCTTCATTTGTTCCGTGTGATGCACAATGACCATCAGTACCGCGGCCAAGCGAACGGCGTTGAATCCGGGGAAGTAAATACGCTGCGTCGATTGAGTCTTCGGCATAATCCAACTCAATTTACGGCCTGTTTCATCGATTTGCAAGCACTATCGAGTATAATTTCACGCGATGGATCTTTTGGAATCCAAGTCCGCCGGCCAATCCAGACATCCTTGGGAAACAGCCCGCTTCCAATTTTTTTATGATCTTCTCAAGAACGCCGGCACGTTGCACCAGCCCGTCGATCTTCTGGATGTGGGCGCCGGCGACGGCTGGTTTTCAGGGGAACTCTCACGCCACCTTCCGAAGGGATCGAAAGTGACGTGCTGGGACAGTGGATACGATGCCCATGCTGCGTTGCCTGAATTCTCCAGCCCTGGAATTATCATGAAGTCTATTTCGACGCGGCCGACGGACCGCTATGATGTCATTCTCCTCCTGGATGTTCTGGAGCACGTCGACACCGATGAATCGTTCTTAACCGAATTGGTTGAGAAAAATCTTAAAAGGAACGGAACCGTGCTGATCAGTGTTCCCTGCTGGCCTGGACTCTTCTCCAGTCACGACCGCTTTCTAAAACACGTACGTCGATACACCTTCGCGCAGGCCAGACAATTGATGCGCAAGTCTCATCTGAGCATAGGACGCCAAGGCGGACTGTTTTTTTCGCTCCTTCCCCTGCGCTTTTTCCAAGTCGTCGCCGATAAATTGGGGTTGAGAAAAGGCGTTTCCCACCATTTGGGAAATTGGCGCCATGGAATGGCCGTGACACGCCTTGTCGGGAGCGCGTTATCCGCCGATGCGCGGATTTCAGCCCTTTTTTCGGACTTCGGTTGGAGCATTCCGGGACTCAGCTGGTGGGCTTTATGCCAAAGACAACCCTCGTAATCCCCTGCTTCAACGAAGCCAAACGGCTTCGATTTCCTGAATTCACAAAGCTTCTTGAAACCTCGTCCATTCAGCTGGTTTTCGTGAATGACGGATCTACCGATGAGACCGACATGCAGCTACGCCGCTTTGCAGCGCTTCATGACCAACGCGTTTCCGTTCTTTCCTTGCCCAAAAACACCGGCAAAGGAGAGGCGGTACGGCGGGGCCTCTTGCAGGCAATCATCAATGGGCCCAACGTGGTCGGATATGCCGACGCGGATCTCTCGACACCTGTGGAAGAACTGTCGAGACTCTCCGAGATCCTGCAGACGGCGCCGGCTTCCACGGTTGGCGTCATTGGTTCCCGAGTGAAACTTCTGGGGACCGTGATTGAGCGAAGCCCTTCACGCCATTACTTCGGACGATTGGCGTCCACCTGCATCTCCTTGACCTTGAAGTTGCCCATTTATGATTCGCAATGCGGCGCTAAATTTTTTCGAAATACCGAAACATTCAAACGCCTGCTGGAGAAACCCTTTCGATCGCGCTGGCTATTCGATGTGGAACTCCTGCGCCGTCTGGTCGCCAGCGACCCTAACGGCTGGGACTCGGGACTAAACAGCCTCCGTGAAATCCCCCTCCAACAGTGGAAAAATGTGGAAGACTCGAAAGTCACCTCCCTCTCCTATTTTCGGTCGATGATCGATCTCATCCTATTGAAACTGACGCCCCCTTAGGACTATGCGAACCGATTGGTCTGTACCCTTGCCAGATCCTAAAGTCTTCCACGATCCTTTTGCGCTCGAAATAGGGTGGGACAGCATGACGGGCGGTAGCACGAATATTGTGAGCCGTCGGTTTGAAAGCGCCTCTCCGATAAAAGCCGAATTCGTGCCGACGAGCGCCAGCCTGGGCGTGGCGCACCAGATTCAATGGTCGGGTCTCGCGCTCATCGCTCTCTCCAGCTGGGCCATTGTGAAACAACACGCCTATTCCCTTTTCATTGGTATCATTTTTGGTTTTGGGTTTTTAGCCGTCGGAATGGCGGTTTCTTGGTTCATTCATGTCCCCATCGTATTCGATCGGTCTTTGGGTCTCTTCTGGAAAGGTCGCCAGAATCCAAAGCAAGATCCAGCGCAAGTTCCAACGCCCGGCACGGGCGTTCTCCTCAATCAGATCCATGCCATACAACTATTGACCAAGCGCGTGTTAATGCGTGGCATTCAAGGACGGGGCGGATCCAATTATCTCAGCTATCAGTTGAATCTTGTTTTAAAAGACAAAACCCGAGTGACAGTGATCGATCACGCCGGCATTCAAGCATCCCGAGAAGACGCGAAAAAGCTCGCGGAGTTTCTCTCCGTCCCATTATGGGACACCGCGAAAAGCGAAACCGACTTATTGCCCCCCGATGCTTCAAAGCTGGAAACGTGGATCGCAAAAAGTGTGGATAAAATTGATTGAGTCCCAGAACAATTGCTTCAGCCTGTCACAAATCAAAATAAGGAAGCGGTTGTGACAATAAAGCAGCCCAGCGCGGATGAACTAATAGTCTCCGACTTCCCAATCTTCACGGGGGGATTAAATGCATTATTCTTCGTCGCCTTTGTGTGCGTTTGCCTGCAAGCATTGGCAGTCCACCCGTTTAATCCCAAGAAAGTGATCGGTCCTGCTCTAGGGGCTTTGGTCGCTGGCGTCGGAGCCGCTTACTGTCTGAAAAAAAGTGCCATTGATTTTGACCGGCGCACGGGACAGGTCACCTGGTGCCGTTGGAGCCTATGGGGAACACAAAAGGGCCAAATAGCTTTCGGCGAAATCAACGATGTCATTGTGGAAGAGCTTTCGGATAGCCGCAAGAGCACCTATCGCGTGGCCTTACTCACCCCAGGTGGCCATTGGCCTCTCACCGAATATTATTCTGGCAACAAATCGGCTGCCGAGAAAATCAAGGATCGTTTAAGAGCCTTCTTGGGATTCCCTGTGCAAGCCGCTGCGGTATCGCTTGAAGAACGCTTACGGAGCCTCGTCACCTCGGGCCAAACAATTGAAGCCATCAAACTTGCCCGCTTGGAAAGAAATCTATCGCTGAAGGATGCCAAAGAATGGGTCGAGAATTTGCCTCGCACAGCTTAATGACGTCCGGGGATTGTAAAATTAGGTTTGTATGCCGGACGTTCAAACGTTCATGACACTCAAAAGGCGGTCACATTTCGCGACGTTTCGCGAGATTATGGAGAATCACGGGATTGAGGCGGACCCGGTAGATGGCGCGGCGGATTCCGTCAATCTTTCTCCGGGTATTGAACTTTTTATGCTGCGGGCTAAGACCGAGCTCAGTTGCGGACATGAGGGTTGTCAATGCGTAGGAGCGCTGGGCAAGCAGATCTTGACCGCCATACACAAGGAAAAGCTCGACCATGAAAAAAAGGGTTGGAGTAAATCCAAAATAGATCGCTGGCTGGCGACGGTTGAAAAGGATCGCGGCTACGAATACGAGGTTGAGGATCGCAAACGCTGGGCGCAATGGCTGCGGGACCTCATGGCCAGCGGCTCTGTCGATGAAATCGGCCTTCTATCCCATGAATCCGTCCACGGGCCTCAAGGTGTGGGGCTCATCGCCAATGCAAAAAGAATCACCATCCCAATACGACAGTTAACCGTAGAGCTCCTCGATGAGATGGAGCGGGAAGTCCTCTACTTGTTCATCCCAGAGCAATAGGTGCCTGGCACGGTTATTAGTTTAGTTGCTGAGTCTCAATATGCAAGGCTGGGGTCAAAGCTCATTTTGCACAATTTGTGCATTTTTAGCTTTGACCCCAGCTATGCACTTCTCTGATCTCTGGCCTACTGCTCCTCATGATGACCTTTCTTATCAACCTCCCAAATTTCGTAGAAACATTGCGGCTGGGGTGGTTGCCTCCTTATGAAATCTTGAGCCTTCTCCTGGGAAGAAAATATGCCCATGATTTCGCTGGCACTCCCGACCGAAATTTGAACGACCCACACTTGCATAGTGCCCTCCCTCTCTGAGAATCGTGCCAGTTTGGCACACTGGTCCCAAATCCTCAGCTCTATAACGACATGGCATTTCTGGAGGTCTCATGGACCGAACAATTCCAGCCGACCGCTAATAGAAGCGCCCAATTCGGATCCAAAAAGGATTCCGCGATCGGCGTAATTATTCCAACCCATGGAAAGAAGAGCGGGAACCATGGGTTTTTGACGGACATGAGCGGAGCTCCGGCGATTCCTTGCCATTGATATTCATTCGTAAACATTCCCTGAGTCATCCATTGATAAACGGCGCCAGAGTTTAATTCAAGCGTGCCGGCTTGGCGCCGTCCAAATGGGAAGATGAGCTCGGGGACAAACCGCGCAATCGGTTCTTCTTTGCCGGGATCGCGCACTAGAAATGCGCCCGTAAATCCATCAGACACGCATTCCCAAGAACCGTCCTTTAGATCGACGCGCGTTACCAAGAACCCGGCGAACCGCAGCTGACCAATAACGTTGTCCTGCTCATCGTAAAGCTCGAAGACCGCAGGACTCGGCCTTTTCCAAGTTAAGCGTGCACCTTTGTGAGAAATATATTCCATTTAAAGCATGGGACCTGAGACATCCAAATTTTTATCTCTGCCGCCCAGCCAAAAGACAAATAAATAGACGTTTTCGATAGTTCTCCCATTCCTTTGTGTATGGACCGCTTTCCATGACCAAAGTCTACAGGATATTTTCGCGTCAGACCAGCGAATGAGAATTGTGCCTATGTTCACATTTCACATATTCGTGCCGAGCAACCGAGGACTGCCTTTCCCTCCGCCCCAAAGTCGGAGGCCAGCGGATTATTCCACTTCTTTCAAAGCGTTGACAATTTGAGACGGGCTTGGAAGCAGATGTTTCAATTTTTTTGGAAGATGCGATACGACACGGTAAGTGGCGACGCCGATGGGCTTATTGGAGTCTTTCAAGGCATACTCGACGATGGTCCGATCCTTAGACCGGCAGAGAATAATTCCAATGGGCGGATTTTCCCCTTTCAATCGAACGCGCCGATCAAGAGCGGCGAGGTAAAATTGCATTTTTCCAACATATTCCGGAGCGAAATCGCCGACCTTTAACTCCAAGGCGACGAGCGCTTTCAGGGCGCGATGAAAAAGCAAGATATCGATGAAGTATTCCTTGTCATGAAACTCTAAGCGATATTGGCTGCCGATAAAGGAAAACATGCCGCCCATTTCAGCCAAAAAACGTTCCATCTTAGACAGAATGGCCCGTTCAAGTTCTCTCTCGCTGTGCTCCTCTCCAAGCTCTAAAAAATCAAATGTATATTCGTCCTTTACTGCCAGCTTGGTTTGCTTCCGAATCTCAGGCGAAAGAGTCTGATTAAAATTGGTCTGGCCAGTCATGGTCTTTTCATACGACCGATTGTCGATTTGATGAACGAGCACGTCTTTCGTCCAGCCAAATTTGCGCGTCATCCGGATATAAAATTGCCGTTCCAATTTATCCTTACACTTCTCCATAATGACACTATTGTGGGTCCAGCCAATTTCTGCCACCAATGGTGGCAGTTTTGCATCCGTATGGTACGTCAGATAGAAATCACGCATTCTCCAGATATTGCGGGCAGAAAATCCCTGAATTCCAGGAAATTCAGCTCGGAGATCCGAGGCAAGATGCTCAACGACGGACTTTCCCCAACTTCTTTTCCGTTGGCGCAAGACGATAGATCGCCCGATATCCCAATACATTGCAATCAATTCTTTATTGACCGCTTTGAGCGCCGCGTACTGCGCGGAGCGAATCCGCTCTTTAATTTCACTGAGTAGAGATATGTAGTCGCCAGGGAGCACCGATTTTGTCATTTAATAGACGATATCATACACTCGTATGAGTGCCAAATGTTAAAATCCTGTCCAACCCAAGGGGTTCACTCCACAGGCATCGTTTGACCTAGGACCCAGACATTTCAACCGATCGACCAAGGCCGTCCGGCCTACGATGTTTTTGGTCTGTATGTTTGAAGCGCTTTCCTTTAAAATTAAGAGTATTTTTCAGAACGCGGCCGTTAATAAAATTATGCCGAAAATTTTTCTCCGCATCGTTACATTATTCATAAGCTTCTGCCTCACGCAGGACGGTCTCTTCGCGGCCACTACGAATCAAACGTTTCTTCATCCATGGACCGCAAATGAGCAATTTTTCGACCAAGCCTTAGCATGTCGCGAACGTGATGCGCTGCAGATTATTGGATCTGATGAACCCGCCAGCCAACATGGCCTGCACATTCTTTTTCAAGAAACGCAACTGCCCGCTGAACGGACGATGCCATTTCTGTTCTCACAGAAAGCTGACGTTTTGGATTTTTGGGCAACGCGAAATCCACAATCTTTGCATCGGACCGGTCATTTGTCTTCGGGCCTGGAAGATTTCATTCATTTTGGACCCGATTATTCAGCGACGACACAGGAATTTATAAATCATGTTGGATCTGTAGACCGCATGGCTCCCCAAAAAAACCGTGATATTTCCCTCTCAAACGCCAAACGCGAACTATATGGGTTGAGGGATGCAGGCCTATTCGAAACGATCGATGGACGGTATCGATTGGCCACCTGGGCGCGACAGGTCGTGGCCGCAGGAATCATAGAACCGTTTGAACAACTTGATGAATTGAAGGTCCATGTTTTACCAAAGACGGGTCCGAAACGGAGCCGCATCGATGAGGCTGTGACAACCCTCTGTGAGGCCTGTACACTTTGGGCTGCTCGCGGCGAGGATTCAAGAAGTGCAGTTCTAATCTCCATGTTCCAGAGGGTGCGCACAAAAGCTCAAGAAAGGCATATTAAGGCGCAACAAGAACTATCTATTTTAGGCTCACGCTTGCGTAGGATTCAATTAGCTCTGGAAGACGCAAAGGACCCTATTCAGATATATTTCGTGCGTGGTCCAAAGGGAAGTTTGCTTCTTCATGTGCATATTTTTAATACGACTGGCATCGATGAACAGTATCCCGCGTTTGTAGTCCCCATTTTGGAAATTGCTGGTAGATTACAGGCAGGAATTCCGCTAGTTGAAGCAGCAGGCACAAGCGAATATCTTGATATGCGAAAAGTCGCTAATGCGAATATCATCCAATGGGTACGCCGTCGAACAAACAAGATTATTGCTAAGAATAAAAAGGCAATACGCGCGGCTTTAGGGCCATCACCCATTATAAAACCCCATTACATTCTAGGACGCGGGATAACACCTGGGACAGAAGCTCTCTGGATCACAATCAAGGCGGAGGACTATGATTCAGACTCTGGGTTATGGACAGACCCTCTACTTGGAATTACCTACCTTCGGACTGATGGTCTCGTTGCACGGCCCAGCTCAGAATTCGTTGCTGTTTCCGTGATTGATGAGGCCAGATCGATCTTCCGTTCTTGGGTTTTTGGCTTGTCGCAAGATGTTTTTACGCAGGACCAGGCCATCCACTTGTTCGAACAATGGGTAACCGCCTCACTTCACGGCCATCCCCCAGAATTTTTAGAGAATTACTTGCTCACGTTAAGACAAACCCTATGGACTGTGCCGCTACCCCAAGAAATTGCGAATATGGAGATTTCGTACATGGCGAGCCTGCTTCGACAGTCCGCTACGACGCCCGTCTCCAAATCAGTAAAACCCTTTGTTTTTGACGCCAACTTGGAATCGGCCCGTTTTATGGGATGGAAAGAAACAGAGGATCATCGTTATGGCGTCTACGAACTGCCGGATGGCCATCAAGTCATCGAAAAATACGACACCCCTTTGAACAAATTACAGTGGCCTCTGCGGTCTCGTTTTGTTTACGAAGTTGCCCAGGCCATCGAATTTTTCGGCATCAATACTGTGCAGATGCGCGTATCAGCGGCAGCTACTTTGGGCAGTGTTGAAGAAGTATTCGGAGAATCTCTTGAATCGATTCTCGGAACAAACATGCGTGCCAGAAGAACGGTAGCCGAC
>Ga0206971_10008_pt1 | contig 72296 bp, 68 predicted proteins | sample Alteio_BWOrgHeat_85_FD_152917 | JGI IMG/M metagenome (GOLD analysis project Ga0206971, IMG submission 152917) | Enriched cells from forest soil in Barre Woods Harvard Forest LTER site, Petersham, Massachusetts, United States -... | ecosystem: Environmental > Terrestrial > Soil > Temperate forest >...
TTTTTGTAACATCTGTTTTTCATACAAGCAGAAATCCAAGGATATTTTAATTCCGAAATCGAAAATCCGAAATCCGAAATAACATATACATTTGTACATGCCTTACAAAGAACACGAGATCAGTAAAATGTATTATACCATGGGCGAGGTATCGGCTATGTTTGATGTGAACGCGTCGCTCATCCGTTATTATGAAAAGGAATTTGAAGTGCTGCAGCCAAAAAAGAATAAGAAAGGCAACCGGCTGTTTACCCCGGAGGATGTAGAAAACCTGAAGATTATCTTCCACCTCATCAAAGATAAAGGCTATACCCTTAACGGCGCCAAAGAACATTTAAAGGGCAACCTGCATGATACGCGTGACAGTCAGCGGGTAATTAACTCGCTAGAAAATTTGAAAAAGTTTTTGTTAGAGGTTAGAGATCAGTTGTAGTCTGAACCCTGATTTGTTGGATTTAAGGATTGCTTGATTAAATTGCACAAGCATTTGAGAGATCGTGTAAATGTTTATTTCATGGTAATCTGTTAATCCCATAAATCATGGTTCAGAAATGATAGCTAATCATAAAGGCGAAATACCGTTTGTTATACTTATTCTACCCTTTTTATTGGGGATTGCCGTCGGGTTAAACTTCCTCATCGCCTCCTCCTATTTTACCTGGCTAACTGTTTCCCTGCTTGTATTAAGCCTGGCTTTCATTATTCTTAATTTAAATTATTCACGGTTCAAATTATATAAAGTACAATGGGTTGGCGGCTTGCTCATTACCTTAATTTTATTTTTAACGGGATGGGTTAGCGTTATCCGTTATAATGAATTAAATAACGCGGGGCATTTTTCAAAAAATCCGGCGCAATATTTGGTCGTAAAGATCAATAATGAACCGGTTGTAAAAAACGGGCTGGTGCGTTTTACAGCAAATGTTGAACAGCAACTGATCAATGGAAAAAGAATAACTACCAACGGCACATTGCTTATCGCTATAAAAGACAGCGCGGCAAATAAATTATATTATGGCGATGAATTATTGATCCCGGCCAAATATAACGCCATCGACCCCCCGTTTAACCCGGCTGAATTTAATTATAAAAAATACCTGGCCTACCAGAATATCCACTACCAGGCTTTTTTGTACCCAAAGCAATTTATTGTTTTAAACACCAATACGGGCAACCAGCTAATAGCTTATTCGCTAAGGCTGCGCCAGCGGCTGGTTGAAAAATTTAAGCGAAATATGCACGATACATCGGCCATAGCTGTGGCCTCAACGCTGATATTAGGGTATAAAGCCGATTTGAGTAATGACATACTACAGGCTTATTCAAAAACAGGCACCATACATGTGCTGTCGGTTTCGGGGGCGCATGTTGCTATTATTTATATCCTGCTCAATTTCGCGCTCGGTTTTTTAGGGCGGTATAAATACGGGAAAGTGGTAAGGGCTTTATTGATTATAGGATTGATATGGTATTATTCGCTGCTCACAGGCTTCTCTCCTGCTGTTTGTCGCGCGGCGGTAATGATCTCTTTAATCATTATCGGCAAAACTTACAGCCGGTATATCAATACTTTAAACATACTGGCCATATCGGCGTTCCTGCTATTGCTGTACGATCCATTTTTTATTACCGATGTTGGCTTTCAGCTTTCTTATTTAGCGGTTGCCGGATTGATCGTATTCCAGCCGCTGGTTTATAAATGGTTTAAATTTAAAAACAAATGGGCCGACAAACTATGGTTACTTTGCTCGGTATCCATATCCGCGCAGGTAATAACTTTTCCGTTAAGCGCGTTTTATTTTCACCAGTTCCCGGTTTATTTTCTCATCAGCAACCTGTTTATTATTATCCCGGTAGAGATTATCATGTACACCGGTATTCTTTACTTAATGATACCACAATTGCCTGTTGTTTCCGCTTCGCTGGGATTTGTACTGGAAGGATCCATCCTGGTAATGAATAAGGTTTTGGCGGTTATAGAACATTCCCCCTTTGCCAGTATCGGCAAAATATGGTTAACCACGGCCGAGTACCTGCTGGCCTATGCCATCATTACCTCCCTGTTTTATTTTTTGTTCGACAGGAAACCGTGGCTGTTAAAATTAAGTTTGGCGATCATGCTTTTATTGGCGGTGAGCATCAGTTTAAAGCGGGTTAACACCTCGCGGACCGACAACCTCACCTTTTTAAACCTAAAAAAGCACCAGGGACTTGTATTTAAAAGCGGCGATAAAGCGGTTGTATTAGCAGATATTAAGGCTGATGATAAAAATTATCAATATTCCATTCAGCCATATTTAGATAGTTTAAAGCTCGCTAACGCTGCTTTATATAACTTAAAGCAAAATATAAGCACCCCTTTCCTGGTGAAAAACAATAACCTTATCCGTTTCCAAAACAAAACGGTGCTGCTGTTTAATAAAGAAATTCAAGGCATACAGTTACCTCAAAAACTAAAGGTTGATTACCTCTACATTACCGGCAACCCGCGTACTACTATAAATGAAATTAACAAAAACTATAATTACGCCCTATTGGTTATTGACGGCAGCAATTCCGACCATTTTGTTAATGACCTGCAAAAACAGGCGCAAATTATGGGCGTGAAATGTCAAATACTAAAACGTAACAATTCATTTAGTATCGTATCTAATTAAAAATTTATCCGCATAAAAAATTTGTCGGGCAAACAATAAACTGCTAAATTGTGCTTATAATTTAAAAACTATGAATATTAAATTTTCAAAAATTGCTTTGGGCCTGGCGTTTACGGCTATTGCATTTAGCGCGAGCGCGCAAAAAAAATATACGCAAGGTACTATCACCTATTCAGCATCGGCAAATGGACAAGAAGGCGAAAGTAAAGTATATTTTACTACTGATTCAAGCGTATCTGTAGCGCAGTATGGACCCGCAAATGTTAAATTGCTTATCAATACCAAGGGTACTTATTTTGCTGTATTGCTTGACGTACCGGTTGCATCAATGAAAAAGGTGGCGGTACTAACACCCGATGAAATAGAACAAGGGCTGGCTGCGGCACCTAAGTTGACGTTTACAGCCGGTACCGAAACCAAACAAATAAGCGGTTTTAATTGCAAAAAGGTTACTGTAAAAGACACCAAAAGCGGCAGTACTTATACCGCGTGGGTAACTAATGATATTAGCGCCCCGGTAAACATTTTGACAAGATTTTTTGCTGACGCCGGAGGTTTTCCTGTTCAGTTTACAACTTTTCAAATGGGGCAACCCGTGGATGTTACCTTAAAATCAATAACTGATGAAAGGGCCCCGGCCGGAACATTCGGTATTCCAGCAGGGTTTGAAAAAATATCCTATGATGATTTAAAAGCCATGGGCGGTAAATAGTCACGACCATAACATTTTCTTAAAGGCTTCTTAACCTTATGGTAAAATAATTTACTTTTGCCATCCATGTTGAGAAGCCTTTATAGTTTTATCAGATATTTTCTTTTCTGGCTCCTGTTCTTTGCAATAACAAGGGCCACGTTTGAAATATATTTCAATAAAAAACTTCATGGCGCCACTTTTGGCGATATCGCTAAAACCTATTTTTATGGCATCCGCCTTGATCTGTCGGCCACGGCTTACATTGCCATAGTTCCGTTATTGGTATTTATTATTAACTGGTTCAATAAAGGAAATCATGTAAAAAGTATATGGCTAAAGGTGCATACCTGGTTTTGTTTAGTTGTTATCAGCTTCATTGCCGTTGTTGACATAGGCATATTTACAGAATGGGGAACAAAAGTTAATTTCAGGGTGTTTGATACTTTGTATAATTCGCCTGCTGAATCAATGTCGTCTACCGCGTCCTCCCCAATCGCGTTAAACTTGACAATAGGAGCGCTTTTAGTGCTGACGGGGATTGTTTTATCGAATTTTATTATAGATTATTCCTTTAAAAAGCCCGTTGAAACCAAAACGGCCAAAATCCTTTTTAGCATTGGTTTGGTATTGGTAAATTTTTTAATACTTCGCGGCAGCTTATACAAAGCTCCGGTTGACCAAAGCGCGGCTTATTTTTCGGATAACCAGATATTAGATATTTCGGCAGAAAACACAGAATGGAACCTCGCCAATGACGTTTTTGAGAATTTGCGCCATCCTTACAATCCTTATTTATTTTTGCCCCAAACAGAAGCAAAAAAAATTGTTGATGAAACATTTGCCGTAAAAAAAGACACGACCTTACACTTGTTAACTACTGATAAACCTAACATTGTTATCATTCAATTAGAAAGCTTTACGGCTGATGTTATCCAATCATTAGGGGGCGAAAAGGGCGATGCGCCCAACTTTGAAAAATTTATTAAAAATGGAGTTTTATTCAATAATATTTATTCGGCAGGCGACCGGACGGATAAAGGCATCATTGCTATTTTAAGCGGGTTCCCGTCGCAAGCTATACGCTCTATTATTATGGATACGGTTAAGCAGGAAAAATTACCTTCCTTGCTAACCGAGTTTAAAGATAATGGCTATACTACCTCTTATTTTTACGGCGGCACTGCCGAGTATATGAACTTTGATAACTATATGGACGATCATAAAACTGACCATATTTTTGATAAAAAGAGTATCCCTAAAAACCAGATAGGCTCAACCTGGGGAGCCCATGATAATATTCTTTTCTCCAAACATATCAATTACCTGGATACGCAACCCAAGCCATTCTTTTCGTTGATACAAACTTTAAGCAATCATGAGCCTTTTGTATTACCCGTTAAGCCACATTTTCAGGGTAATGACCTGCCCAATATGTTCAGGAGTACAACCTGGTTTACTGATTCGTGCCTGAACGCCTATTTTGAGGAAGCCAAAAAACACAGCTGGTATAAAAACACACTTTTTATTTTGGTGGCCGATCATGGGCACCGCTTACCTAAAAAAACATCGGCGGCATACGATCCTGCGAAATACCATATTCCGTTATTGTTTTTTGGCGATGCAATAAAGCCTGAATATCGCGGTATGCAGGTAAACAAATTAGGCAACCAAACTGATATTGCCGCGACACTACTTGCGCAGCTGAATATGCCGCAACAAAAATTTAAATGGTCAAAAAACCTGCTCAACCCATACTCCGGGGAATTTGCCTTCTTTGACTGGGACAACGGCTTTGGTTTTATGTTGCCAGGGCAGGCAATATCATACGATGGTACGGGTAAACGAACGATCTACGTGAGAAATAAAAATGCCGGGAAAGCCCTTACAAATGAAACGTTGCTACACGGGGAGGCTTTTATGCAACGGATATTTACAGAATACCTGGCTGATTAGTGGCCCACTCCGGAGTCCCCAATGCTATTAAGTTAGGAAATAGATAAAAGGGGAAATTAATATCGAACACCGAATTTCGAATGATGAACACCGAAGTCATTACTATATTGAACTAACACACTTCATTATTCATCATTCGAAATTCAGTGTTCGATATTGTTTGGCTTAACTTAATTAGGATTGGGGGTTTCTGAATTACCTACTTTACCACCCCCGTGGCCGCCCAAAAAAGTATATAAGTTTTTGACAGGTTCCTTAATCTCACAGCTGTAAGCACACGCCCCGCATCAGGATGAATATTCAGCGCGTGGATATTGTGGTGGTCTTTTTCAGTCAGCGTGTTTTTGTTACCCCATTTGCCCATGTTATGCACTACATAACTAAAATCAGGGTCATTATCCGGCACATCCTTGAACCAGTCGGGTAAAACAATGTTTTTTGTTTCTGCGCCGTCCTTGTACATCAACTCCAATTGCAGTTTCGAATCACCATAAGCGCTGGTCAGGCTTAAATACAGGCCACTGTATTTATTAGGAGGTACCTTAATTATGAATGAGCCGGTATCCGATAAATAACGTGTTTGATATTTCACACCCTCATCATTGGCATAATGCAATAAAATAGCGGGATGGTGTTCATTTGCCGCAATTAAAGGGTCGTCAGGCAAGGCATGGGGGTCGGTATCGCCTTTAAATTTCGCGGCGGCCATAGTGAGGTAGCCGTTTTGCTTGTCGACACCGTTTGTCCAGGTAATTAGCTCGCCTTTGGTTAAGGTGGTCACCGAGCGCGTGTTTAAAATATGGTTTACATCTATTTGAATTACCTCACCGGCTTTAAATAAAAAGGCAGAGTTCATTAATAAAGCGCTGATAAGGCCCGTTATTAACAGGTATTTGCTAATTGGTTTACGAAACATAGCATAAAGGTAATATTTCCTGCATTTAACACAATTTAACTTCTCCTAAAAAATCTCTCATAAAATCATAACCCATTTTTTATATTTTTGCACAGGTTGAAAAACGCACCGGCTCCAACCCTATCGCTAATCAATGGATATATCAGTTGTAATACCGCTCTATAACGAAGTTGAATCGTTGCCCGAATTGACCTCGTGGATAAGCCGTGTAATGGAAGAAAATGATTTTTTATATGAGATCATATTGGTTGACGACGGAAGCACAGATGGCTCGTGGGAAATGATTGGCAAGCTTCGTTTAAATAATCCTTTTATAAGGGGCATAAAATTCAGGCGTAATTATGGTAAATCGGCCGCGCTAAACACCGGTTTTGATGCTGCCGAAGGCAATGTAGTAATTACAATGGATGCCGACCTGCAGGATAGCCCCGACGAAATACCCGAACTTTACCGCCGCATTGTTGAAGAAAAATACGACCTGGTATCGGGCTGGAAAGCCAAACGGCATGATCCTTTAAGCAAAACAATACCAACAAAAGTATATAACGCGGCTACCCGCCGCATGTCGGGGATACATAACCTGCACGATTTTAACTGTGGTTTAAAGGCCTATCGCAACGCTGTTGTAAAAAACATAGAGGTTTATGGCGAAATGCACCGTTACATCCCGGTTATAGCCAAGTGGGCCGGTTTTACCAAAATAGGTGAACAAATAGTGGAACACCGCCCGCGCAAATACGGGAAGACCAAGTTTGGCATGAGCCGCTTTATAAATGGTTTGCTCGACCTGCTTTCGATATTTTTTGTGGGCAAGTTTGGCAAGCGCCCTATGCACTTTTTTGGCTTAATGGGTGTATTAAGCTTTTTAACCGGAACTATTTGTGTTATCTGGATGATCGTCGAGAAGCAATATGATATAATTCACCGGATAAAGTATCGCGATGTAACCGCGCAACCACTATTTTACATAGCATTGGTAACAGCTATAATAGGTTCGCAGCTATTTTTAACCGGCTTCGTTGCCGAACTGGTTGCCCGCAGCGCCCCCGAACGCAACAAATACCAGGTGGAGGATGTTATTTAATTTGTTAATTTGAAGATGTGCCAATTTGAAAATCATTAAATTTCAAGCAACACTAAACCCTTCAAACAATTTTCAAATCTTCAAATTATAAAATTTTCAAATAAACCCATGTTTTTCTCCATCATCATACCTTTATATAATCGCCCGCAGGAGATAAAAGAGCTGTTGGATACACTTACGCGGCAGGTGTATAAAAATTTTGAGGTGCTGGTGATCGAGGATGGTTCGGTTAACGATGCGGAAGACGTTGTAAAAAGCTTTGCCGACCGCCTGGATGTTAAATACTTTGTAAAGGAAAACGCCGGGCAGGGCTTTGCCCGCAACTATGCCTTCGAACGCGCCAAAGGCGATTACTTTATCATATTCGATTCGGACTGCCTTATACCTGAAGATTATCTGGAGATCGTAAATAATTCACTATCAAAAAACTGGCTCGATGCCTACGGCGGGCCCGACGCGGCCCATTCCTCGTTCACACCGATCCAAAAAGCTATCAGCTATGCCATGACCTCCCCTTTTACAACAGGGGGCATCAGGGGCAATAAAAAAGGAATAGGGCAGTTTCATCCGCGCAGCTTTAATATGGGTATATCAAGGCAGGTATGGGAAAAAGCAGGCGGCTTTATCATTACCCGCCTGGGCGAAGATATTGAATACAGCATCCGCATACATTCCATGGGGTTTAAAATAGGCCTTATTCCAGCTGCTAAAGTGTACCATAAACGGCGTACTAACTTTTTACAGTTCTATAAACAACTCCACTTTTTTGGGCGGGCACGTATTAACGTTTATAAGTTCTTTCCCGGCGGGTTAAAGGCAGTACATTTTTTTCCGGCTATTTTTACACTATCGCTTATATTTACTGTTATTTCCAATATTTTTAACTGGCCAATAGCCGGGTTTTGCAACTTTATCCTGGCGCTTATTATTTTGTTGATATTTTTTCATGCCTGGGTGAAAAACAAGTCGGCAAAAATTGCATTTTTGAGCGTAATAGCTTCCTTCATCCAGTTAACTGCCTACGGGCTTGGCTTTATGCAGGATTTTTGGAAGCGCGTAATATTAAAAAGATCATAAACTGAGTATGTACCACCCATTTTCTATTATTGAAACATTAAGGTCTTCCTGGAACATTCTCAGAAAAAACTTTGCTGTTCTTTTTATTTATTCGATCATATCATTATTCGTTTACGGGTTTTTAAACGTTTTATCGCTCCTGCTTTTTATTAATGATACATTGGTAAGCGAGCTGATCCTGTTCTTTTTTCAAATCCTGATCCAATCATACCTCACATTAAGTTTTTATAAACTGGTACTAACCTTAATGGATAAGGAATATTACGAATTTGAGTTTAAAGAAATAATACCTTCTTTAAAAATGGCATTTAATTTTATCGCCATCATCATAGCCTATACCCTGCTTGTTGCTACCTTATTTTTTATAAATAAATTTTTGGAAGAGTATGATAGCATTTTAGTTATTGTGCAGGTATTAGAAATGGTTTTACTTTTATTTTTATTGGTAAGGTCTATTTTCTGTGTTTGTTTTATAGTTGATGATGATTCAAAACCTGCCGAATCGCTTAAACAAAGCTTTGAAGTAACCAAAGGTAATTTTTTCAACACCTTATTTATCGGTGTAATTATTATTGCCATTATGATAATAACATTAATTCCGTTTGTTTCCATACTCAGTCTTTTTGGCCCCAACCGGAGTAGTATAGAGTTCCTGATAAAAATTTCGTTTTATCTTTGGTTTGTTATAGCGTTTCCAACAGTGCAGGTTATTATTATGGTTACCTATCGTAAACTAATTTACAGTCATCTTGATGTGGATGACGATACTGCCGAAACTTTATAATTATGGGTTTAAAAGCCGCATTAAGCAAGGTATTTGCCGCATGGGTTAATGCAGACCTGAACCGCATCCGCAAAGATGCTTTGGGCCTGCAGCAAAAAACCTTTGAACGTTTAATTGAACAGGCAAAAAATACAGCTTTTGGCAGCGGGCATCACTTCGGCCAAATAAAAACTTATGAAGATTTTAAAAAATACGTTCCTGTTCGCGATTACGAAGAACTTAGCGCATACATTAAACGCGTAGCCGCCGGCGAAGAAAATGTGCTTTGGCCGGGCAAGCCTGTTTATCTTACAAAAACATCGGGCACTACATCGGGCATAAAATATATTCCCATCAGCAAAGAGAGCATGCCCCAACATATTAAAGCGGCGCGAAACGCCCTGCTGAGCTATATTCATGAAACCGGTAACGCCGATTTTTTAGATGGAAAAATGATATTTCTACAGGGCAGCCCTGTTTTAATTAAAAAAGCCGGCATACCCACCGGAAGGCTATCGGGCATTGTGGCGCACCATGTGCCCGCCTACCTGCAAAAAAACCGCTTGCCCAGCTATGAGGTAAATTGCATTGAAGATTGGGAGCAAAAGGTTGACGCCATTGTACAGGAAACTATTAACGAGGATATGCGCCTCATATCGGGCATACCGCCCTGGTGCCAGATGTATTTCGACAGGTTATCGGCAGTTTCACGCGGAAAAAAGATAAATGAACTGTTTCCGAATTTCAAGCTGTTTGTGTATGGTGGTGTAAATTTTGAACCCTACCGTTCGCGTATGCAGGAGAGCATTGGCTTCGCTATTGATTCGATTGAGACCTACCCCGCTTCCGAAGGGTTTATCGCTTTCCAGGATTCGCAAAAAGATAAGGGATTATTGCTGCTGGTTGATTCGGGCATATTTTATGAGTTTGTTCCCGCTGATGAGTATTTTAATGAAAACCCGTCGCGCGTTAGCCTTAAAGATGTGGAATTAGATAAAAATTACGCGCTCATATTAAATACCAATGCCGGTTTATGGGGGTATAGTTTGGGCGATACGGTAAAGTTTGTTTCGAAAGATCCTTATAAAATTTTAGTCACCGGGCGTATTAAACATTATATTTCAGCGTTTGGGGAACATGTTATTGGCGAGGAAGTGGAGCAGGCATTGATGAGCGTGGCAAATGAAGAAGGGATTGATATTATTGAGTTTACCGTGGCCCCGCAAGTAAACGCGCCGTATGGTGAATTACCTTATCATGAATGGTTCATAGAGTTTGCTACGGCGCCAAAGGACATTAAAGCATTCGCTTTAAAAGTTGATAAAGCTTTGCAAGCCAAAAATATTTACTATTTTGACCTTATTGCCGGTAACATTTTGCAACCTTTGATTGTCCGAAGCTTAAAAAAAGACGCGTTTATTAATTACATGCGGTCACAGGGTAAACTGGGCGGGCAAAACAAGGTACCACGGTTAGCTAACGACAGGAAGATTGCGGATGAGTTGAAGGGGTACATCATATAAAACCACGTCATTGCGAGCGAGGAACGAGCGTGGCAATCTCTACACGACAGGTAAGTCGACTTGCAAGCGCAGAGATTGCCACGCTATCGCTCGCAATGACGCATAAATAAAAGCTTTGAACAAAATTAAAAACATAGCCATTCTCGGCTCAACAGGAAGCATTGGCACGCAGGCGCTTGAAGTGATAGGAGAAAACCCATCGTTATTCAATGCTTACGTTTTAACGGCCTATAGCAACGCGTTCCTGCTTATACAACAGGCTTTGCAATTTAAACCTGCATACGCAATAATTTGCGATAAAGGAAAATACGAGGAAGTACTATCGGCACTTGCACATACAACAACCAAAGTTTTGGCCGGTATTGAAGCCATAAACGAAATAATTACCCACCCGGAAATTGATATGGTTATAACGGCCATGGTGGGCTTTGCCGGGCTGGAACCTACAATAGCCGCTATAAAAGCGGGTAAAGACATCGCGTTAGCCAATAAAGAAACCCTGGTTGTAGCCGGTGAGCTAATAACCGGGCTGGCTAAACAGCATAACGTCAAAATTTTACCGGTTGATTCTGAACATTCGGCCATATACCAATGCCTTGCCGGCGAAGAGGGCAACGCGATAGAAAAGATCATACTCACCGCTTCGGGAGGCCCGTTCAGGGGGAAAACTTCGGCATTTTTGGCTGATGTAACCCGCGAAAACGCCCTGAAACATCCCAATTGGGTTATGGGCGCTAAAATAACTATCGACTCGGCTACGTTAATGAATAAAGGTTTAGAGGTGATAGAAGCGAAATGGCTTTTTAACCTGGAAGCGAAACAGGTAGATGTGATCGTTCACCCGCAATCTATTATACACTCTATGGTTCAGTTCGAGGATGGTTCTATAAAAGCCCAGATGGGCCTGCCGGATATGAAACTGCCTATTCAGTATGCTTTAACACATCCTGCGCGGTTAAAAAACAATTTTAAGCGGTTTGATTTTACAGCATACCCCAATCTTACCTTCGAAAAACCTGATACGGAAACATTTCGCAATTTAGGGTTAGCATTCGAGGCTTTAAGCCGTGGCGGCAATATGCCTTGTATTATCAATGCGGCTAATGAGGTTGCCGTAGCGGCGTTTTTAAGTAATAGCATAGGTTTTTTAGCCATGAGTGTTGTTATTGAAACTTGTATGCAACACATCAGCTATAAAACACACCCAACCCTTGATGATTATTTGAATACTGACAAAGAAACACGCATATTTGCGCAAAATTTAATAAAACAAATGCCCGTAAAGGCATACAACTTAATGTAAAGAATGAGTATAGTAATTATGGTTGGCCAGTTAATACTGGGACTTTCGATCCTGGTAATATTACATGAACTGGGCCACTTTGTAGCCGCAAGGGCTTTTGGTATTAAAGTAGAAAAATTTTACCTTTTTTTCGATGCATGGGGATTTAGCCTGTTTAAATTTAACTATAAAGGTGTTGAATATGGCATTGGCTGGCTGCCTTTAGGCGGCTATGTAAAAATTGCCGGCATGATAGATGAATCGATGGATACCGAGCAGCTTGCCGGTCCGCCGCAACCGTGGGAGTTCCGCTCAAAACCGGCCTGGCAGCGTTTAATTGTGATGCTGGGCGGCATTTTTGTAAATGTTGTATTAGGCATATTTATTTTCTGGATGCTTACCGCGCGCTTTGGCGATACCTATATAGCTAACTCAAGTGCAAAGTACGGTATTGTACCGGGCATTATAGGTAAAAAAATGGGGTTGGAAGCAGGTGATAAAATTATTGCCGTTAATGGCAAACCTGTTGACCGTTTTGAAGACCTCACAAAACCAAAAGTATTGCTTGACCATACCGTTTTAACCGTAGAGCGGGGTGGTAATACGCTAAACCTTACAGTCCCCGCCAATATTATAAATGACGTGTCTGATTATGGTAAAGATGGTGTTGAGCAATTTATCAATAGCTTGCCCCGCACTACATTCGCGGTCGATTCTGTGGCCCCAAAAAGTTTTGCGCAAAAGGCCGGCCTTGTAAAGGGCGATAGTATTGTGGCGGTGAATAATACCAAAATTCAATTTTTCGACCAGCTTCAATCCGAACTGCAGGCCAACAAAAACAAGGTGGTAACGCTTACCGTACGTCGCGATCATCAAACCAAACTATTGGCAACAAATGTTACCGGCGAGGGCAAAATAGGTATCGCCTTATTATATGATCTGCCAAAGGAGAAAACAATAAATTATGGCTTTTTTGGCTCATTACCAAAAGGTGCCGATAAGGCCTGGGGCACTTTCGCAACCAATGCCAAAGCCATTGGAAAAGTTTTTAAAGGCGAGGCTAAATTTAACAAGGTAGTTGGCGGCCCGGTAGCTATAGCAACCATGTTTGGTTCGCAGATAGACTGGGTGCATTTCTGGACCCTTGTGGGATTCTTATCAATGGTGCTTGCGTTTACTAACCTGCTACCTGTGCCCGCGCTCGACGGCGGACATGCCGTATTTTTAATTATTGAAATGATAAAGGGCAAACCCCTAAGCGACAAATTTTTAGAACGCGCCCAAATAGTAGGTTTTGTTTTATTAATATCATTAATGGTGTTTGTGTTTGGCAATGACATTGTGAAGCAGGTGTTGAAGAATAAACCGTAAAAAAATTAGACTTACGAAGTTTATAAAACTTCGTAAGTCTTGCCACCAAACAAAAACGTCCGCTTCAAATTGAAGCGGACGTTTTGCGTTAGTATATTTTTTTATTTACTCTGTAGGGTCAACTGCGTTTTCAACAATATCATAAGGCGAACGTTCTTTTTTAAATATTGCCGCCCCTATTAAGCTTATTATTGCACCAATAATAGGATAAACTACCGCCGTACCAAAAGCGCCCATTAGGGGGCCCCATTTTTTGGCTATGCCCATTCCTTTTTCTATCTGTTCGCTTGACATATTTTGTGCTTCCATTTTAGCCCGTGAAGCTTCTAATGCTTTGTCGAACACCGCAGGGCTTAGCACAGCACAATACAAATAAACAAAAACGGCTATTACTAAACCGGTAAAAAGCGCATACCTGAATCCTGCCGAAAAACCTTCTCCAAATGTGATGAAACCGCCTATCTCATCTTTAAATTCTTTTTGCGTAATAAACAAAAAGGCTATAAAAGGAATATACGTCAGGTATTTCAATGGCGAATTCGGATCGATATTCAAAAATTCGAACGCGTACGTTATTACTATAGCTGTTAACGCGTTTATCAGCGCCCACTTGGTAGCTACCTTAGTGGGGTTATTTCTTTCTGTTTTAATTACTTCTTCCATAACAAAATTGTTTAAGGTTTAGGTTAAGGTTTTAAATAAACGACTCTAATATACTAAATACAGCCATATCAAAGCCCTTGTTTATGGCTTTTGCAGCTATAGTATTTTTTTCAACAGTTGTTGGGTTCGGATTCTGGAAGAAACACATCATGGGATAAAACAGCTCTTTCAACTCCGAATCTTCGGGTAGTTTCTCAGCCACTTTGGCTATTTCCTCCAACGGGCTTTCCATGAGTACCTGGTGGGCTATAACCGGTTCATAAATGCGGTACTCATCCTGGAATTCATCATCATCCACCAATAAAAATTCTTTCAGGTAATCTTCCAGTTCAGGTTCAATATCTTCATCTTCACATTCGTTCAAATAAAGCAGCAGGTTCAATAACTCGGTACCCCTGTCCAGTGTTTGTTCTTCAATATCTTCCCATTCGGCGCTGTCAAGGTAATCCTCTTCCAGTTTTTTTACATCTGCGCTGAAAAAGTTGATCATCAGCATATCAAAAAACACCTCGCGCAAAACTTCCAGCTGCGGATGATTGTTAAAAACTTCGTCCAGGGCTTGAACTTTGGTTAAAAAGTTATCTTCCCGTTCAAATACAGCTTTAAATTCCTGGTGCATCTGGTTTACTTCAATGCCGCTATATTTTGAAAATGCCTGCAGCGAGGCCCCCAGCGCTAATTGTATCTTATGATCGATCATTACTTGTCCCATTTAAATAAGTGATTATTATTACAGGTTAACAACACTTTCCCTATTAAGTTCTGCCCAAGATAAGGCGAATTATATGATTTTGACCTGTTATTTTTATGATTGTATTCCCATTCCGCGTCCGCGTCAAAAACAACCAGGTTGGCTTTTTGCCCGGCCGCTATAACCGGCACTTCAATATTAAGTATAAGGCGCGGGTTAACGGCTAATTTTTTTACGATCAGGTCAAGGGTTAATCCGGCTTTTAAGGCCAGGGCAAGGGTGGTTTGAAAACCGGTGATGCCATATTCGGCCACTTCAAACTCTACATCTTTAAACTCTATCTCGTGCGGGGTATGTTGCGATACGATTGCGTCGATTGTACCGTCTTTTAAGCCTGCTATAAGCGCGTTCACATCCTTAAGGGTACGTAGCGGCGGTTTTACTTTATAAAGGCTGTCAAAGCCTGATAGGGCGTCGTCAGTAAGTACCAGGTGATGAGCGGCAACATCGCAGGTTACCTGCAAGCCTTTCGCGCGCGCTTCCCTGATCAATTCCACCGACCGAACAGTCGATATGGTACTGAAATGTATTTTTGATCCTGTATACTCGGCCAGGTACAAGTCGCGGGCTACCATCAGTTCCTCCGCCAGCGAGGGTATGCCTTTCATGCCCAGCAGGGTGCTCATTTCGCCTTCGTTTACTTTGGCTTTGCCTGCAATAGCGGTATCTTCGGGATAGGAGAACACCAGCGCCTCAAACCCTTTAGTATACAACAGGGCTCGCTCCATGAGGCCGGCATCCTGCACCGGGCGGTTACCATCGGTAAAGGCTTTGGCGCCGCTCAGGTACATATCATACATTTCGGCAAGATCCTTGCCCTCCCTTTTATGCGATATGGAACCTAACGGATAAACGTCAACCAGGTTATTTTTGGCACGGTTAAACAAATATTCCACTTCGGATTTTGAGTGTACGGGCGGCTGGGTATTGGGCATTAAGGCTATGCCTGTAAAGCCTCCCGCGGCTGCGGCTTTTGTGCCGGTTTGCAGGTCCTCCTTGGTTTCCAGCCCTAATTCGCCGATATTACAGTTCAGATCAAAAAAACCGGGCGAAACCTGTTTGCCTTTGGCGTCAAAAACCTCTGTATCGGATTCAATGTTGTTAGCGATGTCCGCGATCGTTCCGTTTTTTATTAAAATATCGGCAACTTTTTTATTAAATGGTGAGTTGGGGTCAACAATTGTAGCGGATTTGATAAGCAAATTCATTAGCGCTGCCTTATGTGTAAATTGGTGTTGATCCTTCGGGCTGCAAAATCACCGGTTTATCGGCTTTATAATACTTAATAAGTAATATTTCGGCAGCCAAAAATATCAACGCCAAAATTATACAAAGTTTCCATAATTGCATACCGATATTTTTCTGGCTCACAATATCTTTTAACGAGCCTTTACCCGCCTCTATAACGCTGCTTTCACGCGGTACTATTTTATCCAGTTGGGCCGGGGTAAAATAGCTCATGTCCGATTCGCTTCGGTTATCATTAAATGCCATTACTGAAACCGTGCTATCCTGCTTTTTTAGATCATACAGGCCGGTTTCCTGCAATTGGTCTGATACATATAACAGGGTGCTTCCCTCCTGTTGCCTCACGTCCGGGATGATGCTTTGTGCACCTTTAACTAATTTAAGCACCTGCTTTTCTGACGTTTGCAGGGGTGTGGTTTCCACGGTTTCATCATGCCCCAGTGTATAAAACAGGGGCTGGTCGTGCCCGCTTAATAAAGCTATCCGGAACATAATGGGCACAAAAAGCGCGTGACGGGGCAGGTTACCGAAATCTTCATTTAAAGGAACCGCGGATACATATACCTTGCCCTTGCCGCTATTATACCCCGTCCAGAAAGCCTGTCCACCCGGCAGCTGCATCAAACTTTCATTACTGCCCGATGCGGCGCTTAGCTGGTAATATTTTTTAACTACGGGTAAGTCGGGATTTTTAGGAAGGTCCTCAAAAATATTTTTAAATACCGGGTTCTGTAAGTTAAGCGCCGATACTTTGGCATTTTCTGTAATTAATTTTTCTGGATAAGAAGCACCGAACTGCTGCAAAAAATCACGGTAGTTGGCCAGGTCCGCATCAGCAGCCGGGAACACCGCCAAAGTCCCCCCCTTGCTTACATAAGTTTTTAATTGCTGCGATAAACCTGCCGAAACCGATTTAACATCGCTTATAACAATTAACGGATAGGCGCTTAAGCCAGCGTAATCAACATTGCCATCGGGCACACGGCTGGCGTTAAAAAACTGGTCGGCGCCAAATACCGCTTTTAAATAGGGGTTGGCCGTACCGCCGTCTATCAGCAATACCGTCATTTGCTGCTTTACATTAAAGCTGAAATAAAACTGGTTATCAAAAGTAACCGGGTTATCCTGCAATGTTATTTCGCCTCGCTGCCAGCCGGGGTTTAACCCCGAAAAAGTGAGTGTATCGTTTTGCGTCGAGCGGGCATTTATGGTAAAACCGCCCAATGCTTTCTGCTCGCCGTTTATGATGAGTTTAAGCGGTATTTTTGTTGAGCTTTCCCCGGCATAATTATGCAATTTAACCACCAGCTTCTCCGTTTCGCCGGGGCGGTGTATGGCGCTTAACAGCCATACCGAATCAACTGCCACATTCGCGGGCGTATTGGCGCTCAATTGTACCAGGCTAACGCGTATGCCGGTATCAATTTTCAGCGGTTGGCCGTTTGTTATATTTTTTTGAAAATCGGAGACAACGTATACGGTACGGCTGGCGCCGGGCTGCATATTCAGTAAATTTTGCTGCCGGTTAATAATCTGCTGCAAGTCGCGGCTGCGGGGGCTTATTTTAATTTTATCAACCTCGTCATTAAAATCCTCACGGCTCAATAAACGCTGATGCTTGCCTTCAAAATCCTGCGTAAGCAATTGAAAGCGGTCGTTCATTGAATAGGCCGAAGCTATTTCTTTTGCCCTGCGCTTGGCTTCATCCAGTAAGGAGCCCTCGCGGTTAAGGGTTTCCATGGAATAGGAATTATCTAAAAAAACGCTCACCACCCGCTGCGTACCGGCATTGGTATTATGCTGGCCCGAAATATAGGGCCGGGCAAACGCCAATACCAAAAATAGCAGCGCTAACAGGCGCGCGGCCAGTATTAAACGCTCTTTCAAATTTCTGCGTGACGATTGCTGCTCCTGTATCTCTTTCAGGAACTGCACATTGCTGAAATAAACCTTTTGGTAACGCCTGAAATTGAACAGGTGTACCAATACAGGGATGGCCAGGGATAGTAATGCAAATAAAAAAGCAGGATATAAGAAGTGCATTTTTTTGATGTGCCCCGATAGTTACCGGGATGCGATATTCAAATGTATAAAATTTAGTGGAAAAGAATAACGTGGAGACGCGATACTTTGTGTATCGGTGATAAATATAGTTCAGAGAGGCGGAGCCTCGGCCTATATTGTAACAACGGATTTTAATCCGTTGAGTTGAGCAAGCCATATAAATAAAAGAACCGTAGGTTCGGGCCATGTAAATATGGATCGTGCCAATGGCACTTGTTGTTAAGTATGGCGTGTGCTCACCGGGTTAAAACCCGGCGTTACAAGATTTGTCGAGCCGATGGCTCTTAAAGCAAAATCCAATTACCACAAGCAAAACGTTCGCGGTAGCCCAGTGCGAGGACTCGGATTAGTATTGGAGTTTTTAGTTCAGTAAAGATTATATTTACAAAAAAAGAATTTAAATTTATCATTATGACCAATAAACAGATCCAAAAGTTAAGGGATGCATTTGATTCCATTTTAAGAGCCGATTATATTACGTTAGATCAAATTAGTGAGCTAGACAAATTGGAAAGGTATTTTATTGACTATTTTGGGATATTGCATGGGTTATTGCAAAAACAGGATAATTTTATTTCTGGACGAAGAGGCACAGGGAAAACGACAAATTTACTACGTGGGTATTACGAATGTCTAAAAACTATTTCACCGAAATTAAAAGGTAAGAAGTCACTATTCGGCGAATTAAAAATACTGCCAATTTATATTGATTTAAGTACTTGCAACGACTTATTTGATTCAGAGGATGACCAAAATCAAGTTGCGATTCATTTCATCAGACAAATAATTGAGTCGTTAAAGAAACAATTAGAATTAATGTTTGACGAGAACTTTTTATTGGTTTTCAAAAAAGAAAATCCTGCGTTAGATGATCTTGATTTCATTGAAAAAGTTCTCATTGAAGGGTTGACTCTAATTAACCAGAGACAGATTAACATTACACAAAGAAAAAAAAGTACAGAAAGTTCCGAAATAAGTGGCAAACTCTCATTAAAAGACATCGAAATAGGATCTAAAGTTAACGAAGGCAGCGAAAGAGAAACCACAACAACTATAAGCCAACTTAGAGGAATTAACGTTCAAGATTTTTTAAATAAAATTAATACAATTAAAAAGAAAGCTAAAATTGACAACATTTTTGTTTTTATTGATGAATATTCAGATCTAAATCAAAATTCACAACAAAAATTCTCTGGCCTACTTAAAACATTTTTAGGGTCGCGTATTGGAATGTTCTTCAAGGTTGGAGTAATCACTGATCGGTACGATTTTGGTGACAAAATAATAGTTGGGCGAGATATATTTTCTATTCCTTTAGATTTTCATGAATATGTAGAACGGTATGGTGGCGCAGTAGCGGCGATGACCAAAATGCAGGAATTTGTGGAAAAGTTAATCCTGAAAAGAATTGAAATATTTTGCCCTGAATTCGGCTTTTCTGATGTATTTAAAGCTTCAAAGGATCAAATATTTTATAGAATCACTAGAGAAACAATTGGTGTATCACGGACAATTGGGATTATACTCCAAAACGCATTTGTTCAAGTCCAGGCTAGTCAATCTGCCGATTTGAAGTTGGGACTCGCCGAGGTCAATTATGGTATTAGTTCTGCACGAAAAACGTATCAAAAACAATTTCAAGGAGGAATAAAAAGAAAGCTTATACCCGGCTTTTATATGGATTTATGGAATGCCATTTTGGACAAAGCAATATCTGAAAAAAATAAATTCTCAGATAGGGCGGCAAGTCATCTTATGATCGATCCTGCGAGAAAAGATTATTTAAATGTTTTATGTGAAAATTTTTTAATTCACTTTTTATCTGAAAATGTATCGTCTAAGCATGGGGGCAATTATAATCTATACAGCATTGATTTTGACATATGCAATGAATACAATATAAAATATGCCGATAAAAAGGATGATTATTCACCTATAAGATTTGTATACGACTCCGTAGTAGCGCAATTTGATGCATATTTTACAAAGGACAGATCTAAAAGCTATAAATGCCCTGAATGTAAAAAAATATATGAAGAACAAGATGTGGTCCAATTTCGGGTTAAACGATGTTTTGATGATGATCATTTATTAGAAGAAATTATTCACCTTGAGTCTCCTAAAACGGAAGGCAATTATGCAGAGGTGGAAATTAAAATTTTAGGGTTGATCTCTCAACTTACACCACAAGAAGCGATGACAGCCAGAGAAATTGCAGATGCCGTTGGTTGCACATGGCAAAAAGTTTCGATTTGGGGAACAAGGGTCCTTGCAAAAAAAGGATACATTAACATTGAAAATAAAGACGGCAAGAATTACTATTTTTCTGTAGACTAAATCTATTAGATTTCTGTTCCTCGCTGCCCGAAATTTGTAACTTCAAATGGCCATGCTTTAATTATAGCACAAAAAAAAGCGTAAAGCGCGCGGCCGGGAGTATGGCCCTGTGAAGTGGCAGCGATCGTCCTGACTTGGGGTTTTTGGTTACTCGTATGTTTGAAAACGATTAAGTTTCTTTGGAGAATAGGCAAAAGGATGATATCATAAGGATAAATCCGTCTTAGCATGTGCAGAGATCGCCACGCTACCGCTCGCGATGACGCGTAGTGAGGGGGCGCCCTGCTACCCCCGCGCGTCATCGCGAACGAGGTACGAGTGTGGCGATCTCTACACGATAGATAAACGGGCGACCTGGCGCGCAGAGATCACTACTCCACCTTTAGGCGGATCGCGATGACGCGCGGGAGAAAAGCAAGGATGCAGTATCCTCTCCGCGAAATCGGGCGGTGATGGTAAAATTACCTCAATAATTAGATGGTTTATATAAGTAATATTTAATTTAGCAGTAATTAAACACACGTTGCTGCAATGAATACAAACCCTGTAAACCTGGCCATTCGATTTGCATTAGAAATAGCGATGTTAATTGCGCTGGCCTGTTGGGGCTGGCACTTAAGCGATACCTGGATAAAATATCTTTTGGCTGTTGCTTTTCCTGTATTAGCAGCGATACTATGGGGTGTTTTCAGGATACAAAACGACCCTAACCCGGCGCCGGTTGAGATCCCCGGTATAATAAGGTTATTGCTGGAATTGGCCCTGTTTGGTATAGCTGTATGGGCATTGTACGATATTGGTTTTGGTAAACTGGGTTTAACAATGGCGATTATTGTCATCGCGCATTACCTGGTATCATACGACAGAACCTGGGTTATGTTGCGCAATAAACCATATAAGGGTTTTGTAAAATAAAATACTGCTCAAAGTCCCCCGTTAGTCCGGATTTGCAATTACGAGTGTTCGAAAGATTAAAAGTTCGATTAATTAGCCCTTTTGTCATTCTGAACGTAGTGAAGAATCTTCTACACGCGGCACGAATGCATGATCCAGCATAGCGCAAACCTATCAATTATATAAGATTCTTCACTACGTTCAGAATGACAAATTGCGCTGGTACGGCATCTTTCGAACACTACTAATTTGCAATCCCGCTCTAACTTAAAGCAATGTAAGCTAACAATAAAACAACCCAGCCGTGGCGTGGTTATTTAATTATGCAATGGTACATTGGTTGTTCGGGGTTTCATTATAACGATTGGAAAGGTAAATTTTATCCTGAAGGATTGCCGCAAAAAAAATGGTTCGATTTTTATTGCCAACATTTTGATACGCTTGAACTTAACGTAACCTTTTACCGTTTTCCGCAATTATCATTTTTGCAGACCTGGTATCAAAAAAGTCCGCCCGAATTTCGCTTTTCTGTAAAGGCCCCGCGGGTCATTACGCACTATAAAAAGTTTAATGATACCGGCGATCTGGTTACCAGCTTTTACGATACCATTAATAGCGGCTTAAAAGAAAAGTTAGGGCAGGTATTGTTCCAGGTGCCGCCAAGTTTTCATTATGATGAAGAAAAGCTGGAGCGCATTATCAACAGCCTTAACCCCTCTTTTATCAATGTGCTTGAATTTAGGCATATAAGCTGGTGGCGCGACGATGTTTATAAAAAATTAGCGGAACACCAGGTTGTTTTTTGCGGGATGAGCCACCCAACGCTGCCCGATGATGTTGTGCAAAACACCTCATCAGTTTATTACCGTTTTCATGGTGTGCCCAATCTATACAGGTCGCCCTACTCTATCGGGTTTTTACAGAATGTGGTTGACGCAGTAAAACATAACCCCGCAATAAAGCAAGGCTGGTTTTATTTTAATAATGATTATGATGCGGTGGGGGTGCAAAATGCAAAAGAGATGATTAGATTGATTTAAGTATCAGTTGTATAGCGTTATTGAAACTGTTCCACCCACTTAAAATTGGCTAATCTGCAATTATTTGATTATCAACAACAAAGCCAAAAATTAAGTATAAAAACGCTGACAAATACGTCGTTACACGCTGTTTCATCTTGTTTCACTCAATTTATGTAGTTTGTTTATTTTCAATAGGTTAGCTCAAAATGTTGTTTCACGTGTTTCATTTGTTTCACGCACATGTGAAACAAAACAGCACGCCGTTAAGCCTACTCCTCGCTGCGATGCCGCCTTCTGCGTTTCTTTTTATGCACTACCGCTTTATGATGCTTTTTCGCCGCTTTCTTGCCTTTGGTGTGCTTCTCCTCATGCTTGCTTTGAGGTTGCTGAACGACGACTTTATCAGCTGCCGACAGGGAGTCTTTGCTTAGCTGCTTTACCGTAAAGCTATTGTTGCTTAACCCGTATTCGAGCTTGCGCTTTTGTCCGGTTGATTTAGCCGCAGCCCCACTACCCGTATAAATAGGGAACTCCCTGATGAGTTTTCCTTCCTCTATATAAAAGTTATCATTGCCCCGGTATCCCCTTCTCTGTGAACTGTTTAGTCTGGGGAAATCAAGCTTTTGCGCCTTGTTGTCGTTAAACTCAAAGGCGTATATGGTAGTATAATTAATGGTATCCTTTCCTTTGGCCTGGATGAGTATTTCTGGGTTGCCGTCTGCATCCATATCGGCATTGTACACGTCAACTATTTTGCCGTTAAGGTCGCCCGTAGTGGTAGTGTATTTCCTGCCCGATGAATCAGAATGCAGTATCATAAACGACCCTGTATCAGTTGCCCCCCTGCCCCAGCTTAAAACATCATAATACTGGCCCGGCGAAACTTCCATCAGCTTATGATACCTGAACGGGTCCATGATAACCGGAGCTTTGGGTTGGGCGGTGGTGTCGGCCTTTTTTTGCCCGGGTGTACAACCGGCTATGATAGTGCAGCCGATCAGCATAAAATAATAGAACCTTTGTTTCATAACCGTAAATTTAATTATAAAGGCTGTCGGGCGATAACTCGCCGGTTGGTTTATCGGGCAGGGTCATAAAAACACGCAGACTTCCGGTAATGCCAATATTAAAGTATTTTAAAGTAAAACGGTGATACCCCTTTTGTAAAGCAACCGAACCGCCTTTTTCATATACCGGGTGTTTGCCATCATTATCAACAACCGGCTGATCGTCTATCAGCAATAGCGATCCGTCGTCAGACAATGTTGAAAACCCGTAAACGCCATCAGCATCAATACGTATAAAACCGGTATATATTATGCCAAATGCCGGCATAGTCCTTTTAAACGTATTGACGTTAAAGCTTTTGGTTATCGATGTATCAGCGGGTTCCGCGGCTAATTTAAAATCAGCGGTACTGTTAAACTCACCCGGGAAAAGCTGGTAACGCAGCCCGGTAGCTGTACCCGCGTAATTAACCGGTGGTAACATTGCTTTATTGTAAACATCGGTTTTTGTTACTACGCTTCGTTTGCCTGTTGGCGTTATCACAATAGTTTGAAGTTCGCGGTACTGGTCGGGCGGAACGTTGTAGGTAACCGGCACGGTAAATTCAAAATCCGTTTCGCGCGGGGTATAACCATCAATCGTATAATAAACCTTCGCGCCTTTTACCGATGGTTTCAGATCAACCCTTAACTGGTTGCCAAATATGATGGTATCGTGTCCGCCAATAGCGGGAGGAACACGGTAATCAAAATTGGTTTTATCCAGCCAGGCCAAATGTGCCGGCAAACGTACCTGGGTAAAATCTGTATAGTTTTTATTGGCCAGTTGCGTCCATGCTATTTCAGCTAAAGAGAGCATCCTGGGCAGGAGCATATATTCCAGTTTATTGGCTGTGGGGATGTATTCTGTCCATAAATTAGCCTGCACGCCAATTACATATTTTTGCTGATCGGGTGTTAAAACAGCCGGAACAGGATTATAAGCATAGCTTTTTTGCAAAGATGAATAACCACCGATGCCTAAAGGTTCGGCACTCAATTTTCCCTGCGCGTGATCAAAATAAAGCCCCTGGCTGCTTGGCGACATAATAACATCATGCTTTAATCCGGCCGCCTCAATCCCGCCGGCTTCGCCCTGCCAGCTCATTACCGTAGCATTGGGCGCCAACCCGCCTTCCAGTATCTCGTCCCAGCCAATAACACTGCGTCCTTTTGAGTTCACAAATTGCTCCATGCGCGAAGTGAAATAGCTTTGCAAGCCTTTCTCATCCTTTAACTTTAATTGTTTGATAAGTTTCTGGCAAAAATCATTGTGCATCCAGTCATCCTTGGCTACTTCATCGCCACCAATATGAATATACTTGCCCGGAAAAAGATCCATCACCTCGGTTAAAATATCCTGTAAAAAAGTAAAAGTTTGCTCAGTAGGGCAAAAAACATCATGCCGTTCGCTCCAGGTGCCTGATACTTTATAGGTATCGGGCGGGTTACAGCCAAATTCGGGGTAAGCGGCCAGCGCGGCATCCGAGTGGCCCGGCATTTCAATTTCAGGTACGATGTTGATGTATTTTGCAGCAGCATATTTTACTACGTCGCGTATCTCGTCCTGTGTATAAAAGCCGCCATAAGGGGTGTTGTCAAATTGCTGCGGTGTGCGGTCATGGTAATTGCCTATCAGCGTTTCAGGCCGCCTGCTGCCAATTTCGGTTAGTTTCGGGTATTTTTTTATTTCTATGCGCCAGCCCTGGTCGTCAGTTAAATGCCAGTGAAAATTATTGAGCTTATAGGCTGCCATCAGGTCGAGATATTTCTTAACTAACTCCACCGAAAAAAAGTGGCGCGATACATCCAGCATAAATCCACGATAGCTAAAACGCGGGTAATCTTCAATTTGTACACAAGGCAGCTTAACTACGGCGCCATGCGTTAAAGGTACTAATTGTATAAGCGTTTGTATGCCGTAAAAAAGCCCGGCGCCGTTAGCGGCAATAGTAATATTGTTTGGAGTGACGGTTAAACGATATCCATCGGGCGGCAAACCATCCGTACCGGCACTGGTTAGTATCACACTATTGTTTACCTGGCCTTCATTGGCTCTTGGTATGATATGCAGCATAGCTTTATTTTGCAGATAGTCAGCCAAAAAAATTACGGGCCTGGCACTTAAGCTATCGGCAAGTAATACGGTTTCCTGGCTAAGCGTAAACTCGCCGGACATTTTTTTTACTGATACCGGCGCGGGTATTATACCCATGTTGGGGTCGGTGACCTGTGCGTTTACAATTTTGGAGAGATAAAGGAAGATAAAAAGCAATAATATCTTTTTATGCATAATTATTGATTAACCGGTTAATAAAGATTGGTGAAGTTAACAGATTGAAAAACTATTACCGCATTTGCAAAGTAAAAAAAATGCGGTAAAATAAAAAACCGCCTTTCGGGCGGTTATTATTAGAGCGAATACCGTTTTATTGCAAAGCAACCACATGTTCCTTCGCGGCTAAATAACGTTCCGCGTCAATGGCGGCCATGCAGCCTGTACCCGCGGCGGTTACAGCCTGGCGGTAAATATGGTCTTGCGCGTCGCCACAGCAAAAAACGCCCTCAATATTGGTTTGGGTTGAACCTGATTTGGTAATAATATAACCGGTTTCGTCCATATCCAGCCAATCTTTAAATATCTCTGTATTGGGCGAATGGCCTATAGCCACGAAAAAGCCGGTCACATCCAATATTCTTTCCTGGTTGGTTTTATTGCTGAACACCTTTACGCCGTTCACGCTTTGCCCGTCGCCTAATATCTCTTTGGTTTGGGTATTGTATAAAACTTCAATGTTATGGGTATTGAGCACACGGTGCATCATGGCTTTTGAGGCGCGAAACTCATGGCGGCGAACGATCATATACACTTTCTTGCAAAGTTTTGCCAAATAGGTCGCTTCTTCGGCGGCGGTATCGCCTGCCCCTACTATGGCTACATCCTGCCCCTTAAAAAAGAAACCATCACAAACCGCGCAGGCCGAAACACCGAACCCGCTATATTTTTGTTCAGACTCCAGACCTAGCCATTTGGCCGACGCGCCAGTTGATATAATAACGGTATCGGCCAGGATGGTTTTACTTTCGTCAACAACCACTTTATGCGGCAGGCTTGAAAAATCAACCGAGCTTACATAGCCAAAACGAATGTCAGTACCAAGGCGCTCGGCCTGTTTGCGGAAATCTTCCATCATTTCGGGGCCCATAATACCATTAGGGTAACCAGGGTAGTTCTCTACGTCGGTAGTTTGGGTAAGCTGGCCGCCGGCAAGCATCCCGGTATACATAACGGGTTTCAGATCAGCGCGCGAAGCGTATATGGCCGCTGTATACCCGGCAGGTCCCGAACCAATGATCAGGCATTTAACGTGTTCCGTTTTTTCAGACATCGAATTTAAAAAATGAAAAGCAAATTTAGGATAAATTGCGTCGCTTAGCAATAGGTATTGGTCAGTATATTGCCATTAGATTTTCGTTTTAAACAGGTATTCCAAATGGAGGTCGGCTTATGTATTAAATATTATCAAAAATTAATTTTTATATCCTCGCGGCCCACTACATTAGTGAAAAATTAAAAATATGCTGTCAAACCTGTTCCGTAAAATAGTTGATCTTTCCCCAAAGTTGAGCCTGCGGGCCTGGAAGCTGTTTTATGAAATTACAGCCCGTTTGTTTAAAAGACAGATCGACTGGAAATTTATGAACTACGGTTTTACAGAGCCGCAGAATCCTCCAACTAATGATTATGGGGTCCTTTGCGGCAACCTGTACCAGCACTTATTTAACAAAACGGATATAACCGATAAACGTGTTCTTGAAATTGGTTGCGGCCGCGGCGGCGGCTGTGAACTGGTACTGCAGTATAACCCAAAAGCTGTTACCGGGCTTGATTATTCTGACAGTGTTATTAAGTTTTGTAAGCGAGCCTACAAGCAAAGCAATATAACCTTTGTGGCCGGCAATGCCGAAAACCTACCCTTTGCTGATGAAAGTTTTGACATTATTGTAAATGCCGAATCATCGCATTGTTATGGCAACCGCGAACTGTTTTTTAAAGAGGTGGTGCGCACACTTAAGCCAGGCGGGTATTTTTTGTATGCCGACTTTATGGGTAGGGTGCATTATCCTAAACGCCCCACACAGATTACCCATTGCGGATTGAATGTTATTGCGCAACAGGATATTACCGCAAATGTATTACTCAGCATGGATCAAAGTGCTGCTTACAAGGAGACGCTGATAAAAAAAGTAGCGCTTAACCCTTTGCGTAAAGCAATAGGCGATTTTGCAGGCGTGCCGGGGTCAGACATTTATAATAAATTTAAAAACGGCCATACTATTTATTTTTCTATGCTTTGCCAAAAGGCTTAAACATTTATTTTTATGATACAGGTGGCATATTGCCATTAGATTCGTGGGAGTGTAGTGATTCACAAAATAGTGAATCACTTTGAATCACCTGAATCACTTTATGCCTTTAAGTTACTGTAAATTAGAATTTTACAAAAATGGAGTGAATCACCCTGAATCAGTACAAATACTTTAGGTAAAATAAGATAAATAGTTGATAGTAAAATTTTTATATAATTTTAAATAAAAATTTAAAATGTGATGAATCACTTTTGATGAATCACTTTATCAACCTATTTTAGGACGAGACAAATTAATCGCCTACGGTTTATATGGTTTAAGGTATTGGGCTTTTACAATTTGTTTAGTTATAATTTTTCCCGATTTATCAATAAAACTATTGAACACATTAGAATCAATAATTGATGGTTTTTTTAATGAGTCGGGAAAATCTGAATTAATTATCATGGTAGAAATTATTTGATCTTTATTTAATAGTGAATAGCTCTTTGCTTCATAAATCATAGGCGATTCACCTGTGGGGCCATCCATACCTCCAGCCAAATTAAAACCACTTAACGGTACTCCATTTTTGTCCAAGACAATCAAAGTAAGAGAAGTATAATCATCACCGGTAAGTAGTAGTACTACAGGTTGAAAATCACCTATTTTATTTTGTTTTGCAATAAAGAAAGCTCGCATTAGCCTTTCAATATGATTGTCATTATTGATTTTTAATTCCTTACACAGGAATGGTACTATTAACTGTAGTTTTTGTTGTTTCGTTAATTCATTAAAGACAATTTTATGGGTTGAATCTGAATATAATTTATCATTAAAAAATTTGTGGTTATGCATTAACGGTTCAGTATTTTGTAAAGTATGATAAGGGAAATTGTTATCGGCCAAAAAAAAAAGTATCATTATTTGGAACACTATCTTTTAATTTACTTTTATCATCCGTGTTAGTGGATTTGTTATTTGAACAGCTCACAATGAAGAATAATGCCGATAATAACAGGATAAATAAGCTGTTAAGTTTTTTCATAATTGATAATAAAGGTTATGCTAATATAGAAAAAAACAATCCCTCTGCCAATTTGACAATCCCCCCACTTTGGAACGCTCATTGATAAGCAGGGTTATCACTAAACATTAACCCTGAAATTTAACAACGAGTTATGCAAGAAGAAAAAGGGACCATTTCGATCCATACCGAGAACATTTTCCCGATAATTAAGAAATTTTTATACTCCGATACCGAAATATTTTTGCGCGAACTGGTATCGAACGCTATTGACGCTACGCAAAAAATTAAGCGCCTTGCTTCATTGGGCCAATATAACGGCGACCTGGGCGACCTGCATATTGAAGTAGCTTTTAACGAAAAGAAAAAAACCATTACCATAGCCGATCATGGTTTAGGCATGACCGCCGACGAGGTTAAAAAATATATTAACCAGATCGCTTTCTCTGGCGCTACCGAGTTTATGGAGAAGTTTAAAGAAGCGAAAGATGCCAAAGAGATCATCGGGCGCTTTGGTTTGGGCTTTTATTCGGCGTTTATGGTGGCCGATAAGGTGGAGATACAAACCCTGTCGTACCAGGATGGCGCCGAACCCGTGCGCTGGGTTTGCGACGGAAGTACTGAGTTTGAAATAAGTGAAGGCGACCTGGCCGAGCGCGGTACCGAGATCACCCTGCATATTAATAAAGAATCGAAAGAGTTTTTGAGCAAGTACCGCTTACAGGAAATACTCGATAAATATTGCAAATTTTTACCTGTGCCTATTAAATTCGGCACCAAAACAGAATCGGTTGAGGATGGTGTTGATGAGGAAGGTAAACCAAAATATAAATCGGTTGAGGTTGATAATATTATAAACAATACCAGCCCGATATGGACCAAAGCTCCTGCTGACCTGAAAGATGAAGATTATTTAGCCTTTTATAAAGAACTGTACCCCTTTAGCGAAGATCCGTTATTCTGGATACACCTGAATGTTGATTACCCGTTTAATTTAACGGGTGTATTGTATTTCCCCAAGCTAAAAAACGATTTTGAAGTTCAGAAAAACAAAATTAAACTTTTCTCGCGCCAGGTATTTATTACCGATGAGGTAAAAGATATTGTGCCCGAGTTTTTAATGCTGCTGCATGGGGTTATTGATTCGCCGGATATTCCGCTGAATGTATCCCGCAGTTTTTTACAGGCCGACAGCAATGTGAAAAAGATAAACAGCTACATCACCAAAAAAGTAGCTGATAAATTGGCAGGATTGTTTAAAAATGACCGCAAGGCCTTCGAAGACAAATGGAGCGACATTGGCATTTTTGTAAAATACGGCATTATAACCGATGACAAATTTTATGATAAGGCAAAAGATTTTGTTCTGTTAACTAATACTGCTAAAGAAAATTTTACTTTAAATGAGTATAAAGACAAAGTAGCCCCCATACAAACCGATAAGGATGGGCAATTGGTTTACCTGTATACCAACGACCCGTCAAAACAGGATGCTTTTATACAATCGGCCAATAAAAAGGGGTATGATGTATTGGTGATGGATACGCCTATTGATAACCACTTCATCAGCCACCTGGAACAAAAGCTGGAAAAGACCTCTTTAAAACGGGTGGATGCCGACGTTGCGGATAAACTTATAAAAAAGGACGACGCGCCTGACCATGTATTAACCGAAGAACAGGCAGCCAGTGTAAAAGCCATTTTTGATAAAGCCATTAACAAGCCGGCTTATAAGGTTGAGTTGGAAAGCCTTAACCCCGATGAATTGCCGGTAACTGTAACTATGGACGAGTTTATGCGCCGTATGAAAGATATGGCGGCCATGAGCGGCGGCATGAGTTTTTATGGAAGCATGCCCGATAATTATAAAGTAGTAGTTAACGGCAACCATAAACTGGTAAGCCGCATTTTGCAGGAGGAAAACGAAGAAGTACAATCGCAATTAGCCAAACAGGCGTTTGACCTGGCCCTGCTATCACAAGGCTTGCTCAACGGCGCCGAACTTACCGAGTTTGTAAACCGAAGTGTGAATTTAATCTGATCTTGTTTTATTAACGATATAAAGCCGTTCTTTTATTATAGAACGGCTTTTTTGTTTGTAAAAAAAGTTGTTCAAGAGCAATATCAAATTAAATTTTTTTTATTGGTTTATGGAAATTGGACAAGCCCTGCATCATCCCACAAAAAAACCATAATTACGAAAAAAGACGGCTGTGTGTTCGTAAAAAAATACTATAATTTTAATATACAATAAACCTTTTGTAACGTTATATGTCTGTATAAACAACCAACAATGAAAAGTTTAATTAAAATATCCGGCATACTATTGATAGGAATATTATGCCTTAATTCGGCCCGGGCCCAAGCTACAAAGGCAGATAAAAAAGCCGCCAGGGCCGGAGAAACTGCAAGAATTATAAATGCAATGAACTACGTTTTTAAAGCTGAGCATGTTAACCCTTTTAGCGGGGGCGGTAAAGAATTAAGCGGTGAATATGATGTAACGGTTTCAAAAGATAAAATAGTTGTTTTCCTGCCTTATTTCGGGACGGCTTATTCGGCCCCTCTTGATGTGAGCGAGGGCGGAATAAAGTTAACGGCTACCCATTTTGAATATAAAGCGACCCAAAGCAAAAATGGGGGCTGGGATATTGTTATTAAACCAACAGAAAAAGACCTGTCGGGCGTAAAAGATGTGCAGTTATTAAGGTTATCCGTATCTGCCGATGGGTTCGCGTCTTTGCAGGTAATGTGCCTTAACCGGCAGAGTATTTCGTTTACCGGATATATTGATGAACAGAAAAAGGAAAAGTAAGAAAAAGTCAGCATTATATATTTTCTGAAAAAACTTTATTAGCTTTAAAAACTTATTATAAACCACCACCAAACTATTTAAAACAATGAAGACCATATTAAAAACACTGCTGATCTTTACAGTTGCATTATTAAGTATAACCGCAGTAAAAGCTCAAAAACCCAAAGTAGATAAAAAAGCTGCCAAGATTGCGGCATATCAAAAAATGATAGATACCGCTGATTGGAGTATTGTTATGGAAAAAGCTTTTCCTAAGTCATCGGGAGCGTCAACTGCCAATCCGATTAACAATATGTCAGGGAACCCTAATATAAGTATTACACATGGCGTAATTACATGTGATATGCCTTATTACGGCGGCGACGCAATTAACAATGCGGGCCGACGGGTTAAATTTACCTCAAACAATTTTACTTATGAATCACAGCATAAATCGGGGTCATCGAGCCCTTATCAATATGACCTGTTTATAGCGCCAAAGCCAGGATCGACGGATTTTGGGAATGTTGCACAGATCGTAATTAGCATTATAAGTGAAGATGTTGTACAAGTACAGGTTAGTTTTACCACAACCGAGTTAGATCCTGTGGGCTACCAGGGCTATATTATACCGTTTAAAAAATTTGATTAAATAAATATAGCGCCGCTTCATTCGGGCAATCCGGCATTGTCATCCTGTGCAAACAGGATGACATTTTTTTTTATTAATCCTTCAAAAAAGGATTGAAATTTCTTGTGCCAATAGCCATGCCTGCTGCCCGACAAACCGTTTTATCGCCAAATTTAAAGTTGATCTTATCCATAGCCTGGTAAAGCTTAATGCGCTCCTCGTTATCTTCGAACAGGTTGATCTGGTAACTGCCGGGGCATAGGTTACTTAGTTTTACACCTATAAGGCGTATGGGCCTGTGGCCGTCCCAGGCTTTTTTGAGTAGGTTTTTAATGCCGGGTATTAATATGTGCTCTGCCGCGGTGAGGGCAATTTTCTCCTGTACGGTATGGGTTTCAAAATTGGCGTACCGCACTTTTATGGCAAGGCACGAGGCTACTTTATTTTCCCTGCGCAGTTTAGAAGCCAGTTCCTCGGTCATTGATACCAGGGTGGTTTCCAGTATTTTTGGGTCTGCTACATTGGTGTGAAAGGTATTTTCTGTTGAAATTGATTTCCGGTCGCTATGCGGAACGATCTCGCCCTCGTCAATACCATTTGCCCGCTCCCATATATACCGGCCATGCTTGCCAAAAACCGTCTCCAGGAAACGCAGCTCTACTTTTTGCAGGTCGCCAATTTTCTCAATACCAAACTGGTAGAGCTTCTGGCAGGTCTTTTCGCCCAGCATAGGTATTTTACGAATAGATAATGGCGCCATAAATTCCTTTTCCTTACCATGTTCAATTAATAGCTGTCCGTTGGGTTTGGCAGCGTTGGTAGCCATTTTAGCAACGGTTTTGCCCGATGCCATGCCAAAGGAAATAGGCAGCCCTGTTTCGCGTATGATACGCTGCCGCAGGTTGGTTGCCAGCTGGTAGCAGTCATGAAAGCGGTCCATGCCCGTCATATCGATATAAAACTCGTCAACCGATGTTTTTTGATAAAGGGGCACACTGTCATGAATGATCTGTGTAACCTCGCGTGATGCCTCGCTATACTTGCCGTGGCTGCCGCGTATAATAGTAGCATGAGGGCATAATTTCATAGCCTGCTTCATAGGCATAGCGGAGTGGATGCCAAACTTACGCGCCTCATAACTGCAGGATGCCACTACGCCCCTGTCGGCCGAGCCGCCTATCAGTACCGGCATACCGATCAGGGCTGGGTTAAACTTACGCTCAACTGAAACAAAGAACGAATCCAGGTCAATATGTACTATGCAGCGCTTCGCTTCCATTGCACAAATATGGATAAATATATTTTAAAATACTAAATATTTTAGCAATTTTAGCCAAATGTTAAGTTACCAGGATTATTTAATGATCATATCCCCGCCCGACACTATTAAAAAGCAGGTAAGCCGGTATAAACGCGCGTCGGCAAACGTTATCGGTAAGTTCAAGGGGATGTATTCCATAGCCCATATTACCATTACACATCAGCAGCGCTGCAAGCCTTACCACGCCCAGCCTGCCATACTGCGCATGGAGCAAAAACTGGCAGGTATGCACCCTGTTGAACTGCACATCAAGGGCTTTAACTTTTTTAAACACGGTGCCACCGGCTTTACCATTTACGCAGTTATTGAACCCGCCGGGCTTAACCAAAACTGGTTTAAGCTGCTCAAAAAACAAATGGGCATTAAGGTAAAAAACTTTGTACCGCATATTACGATAGTAAAAAACATACCGGTGAGTGACTTTAACAAACTATGGCCCTATTTTGAAAAAAGCGATCTTAGTGAAACCTTTAAAGCCGAAAGCCTCACCATATTGCACCGCGATACCTTTGCTGAGTATGTGGAATGGCGGGTTTATAAAGAACTATTTTTTGGCAACCGGCTTACGGCATTTTAATCATTTGCACATCCACATATCTGCATATCTGCACATCCACACCCTTTTTTAATAATTTATTAACCCAAAAACAAACCTTTTTCTATATTTGCGGCGGGGTAAGTCTTTTACGGCCAGCTCCTCTTGAACTCCCCCAGGGTGGGAACGCAGCAAGGGTAGAGAGTTGTAGCGGTGCGATAAAAGTAGCTTACCCTTTTTTTGTGCCTTGTTTTTTGCAAAAACAATATGGAACACCCCTCATCTCTCAAAACTGCTTATCTTCGCAGAAATACTACAAAATAAATGCTCGATCTACTCATTATCGGCGGTGGCCCCATCGGAATAGCCTGCGGCCTTAAAGCGCAAAAGGCGGGTTTAAGCTTTGTTATTATTGAAAAAGGCTGTTTGGTTAACTCGCTTTATAACTATCCCTCTACCATGACCTTCTTTTCCACGTCGGAAAGGCTGGAGATCGGTGGTATACCCTTTGTAACCATCAACAACAAACCTACCCGCGCCGAGGCATTGGAATATTACCGCAGGGTGGCTACCTCTCGCTATTTACCAATAAAATTATTTGAGGAAGTTACAACCGTCATCCAGCTCGAAAACGGCGCCTACGCCATTATTACAACCAAGGGTACCTACCACGCGCAACGGGTAATTATTAGCACCGGTTTTTATGATATCGCCGTTAACCTGGATATCCCAGGCGAAAACCTGCCTAAAGTAATGCATTACTATAAGGACCCGCATTACTTTGCCACACAAAAAATAGTGGTTGTGGGTTCGAGCAATTCGGCTATTGACGTGGCTTTAGAGACCTTCCGCAAGGGCGCCGAAGTTACGCTGGTTATTCGCGGAAGCGAAATAAGCCAACGCGTTAAATACTGGGTGCGGCCCGATATTATTAACCGGATAAAAGAAGGCAGCGTAAAAGCTTATTTTAACTCGAACCTGGCAGCAATACGTAAAACCGAGGTAGATATTGAAACACCCGAGGGGCTTATTACCATCCCCAACGATTTTGTAATGGCCATGACCGGCTATAAACCTAATTTCGACCTGTTAAAAAAATGGGGCCTCAACCTATCCAACGATAAATTTATACCCGAATACAACCCCCAAACTATGGAAACCAACTTACCTGGCCTGTATCTTGCCGGCGTGGTTTGCGGCGGACTGGATACGCACCTTTGGTTCATAGAAAACTCACGCATACATGCGGATATGATCATTGATGATATTGTTGGTAAGTCCGGAGCCTAAAGTCTGGAGTCCAGAGTCTTAAATTATGCTCAAAAAACGACTTAAGACTCCGAACTCTCGACTAACTACTAACACTAACATGTCATTAAATCACTTTTTCCTTGCATAAGTTAATTTTTATGCAAACTTTTGCATCAAATTTTAAATAAAGCAAATAATATATAAAATGAACCTGCAAAGCTTAAACACGCCAGTTACAAGAGCAAATGCTGCTCCGGTTGCCGCTGCTTTGGTTTCAACTGTTTTATTTACCCCGTCACGACGAAGGCTATTTATCCCACGGGTTTAATTGCCGGCTATCCTATTGCCCGTCCCGAAGTTTTTTAAACTTCTCCAACAAAACATCATCCAATTACTTAAGGTTTAATAACCATTATTTTAACAGTAATTTTCTATTTAAAAAATGACTATACAAGATTTTGATATCCAGGTTGCCTCTGCCCAGCATGTAGACTATGCCCCTATCATTTGCGATGAAATGGCCGAGTCGGCAAAAGCGCGCGGCACGGGTATTGCCCAGCGTACGCCTGAGTATGTTGCCGATAAAATGCTGGAAGGCAAAGCGGTTATAGCGCTATATAAAGATGGCACATGGGCCGGTTTTTGTTATATTGAAACCTGGAGCCACGGCGATTTCGTGGCAAATTCGGGTTTGATTGTTGCCCCGCAGTTCAGAAAAGTGGGCCTGGCTAAGGCTATTAAGCATAAAATATTCGAACTTTCCAGGGAAAAATACCCGGAGGCCAAGTTGTTTGGACTAACAACCGGCCTGCCTGTGATGAAAATAAATTCGGAACTGGGTTATGAACCGGTAACTTACTCAGAACTTACCCAGGACGAAGAGTTTTGGAAAGGCTGTAAAAGTTGTGTTAATTACGATATATTGACCATGAAAGAACGTAAAAACTGCATGTGTACCGCCATGCTGTTTGATCCGGCCGAAAAAGAAAAAGATGCTAAAGATAACCTTGAAAAAATGACAAAAAAAGCCAATCTATTTGAGCGCATTGAAAATGCCATTAAGAGCTTTGGACAGGAACTAAAAATATTTTAACCGTAGAGACGCAATGCATTGCGTCTCTACATTAAGAAATAAAAAATGAAAAAAAAGAAGGTTGTATTAGCCTATAGCGGCGGATTAGACACATCATTCTGTTGTATTTATTTAACGCGAGATCTGGGTTACGAAGTACATTCTGTCATCGTAAACACCGGCGGCTTCAGCGCCGAAGAACTCTATGCAGTTGAAAAACGGGCTTATGAAATGGGGGTTACTTCGCACCATGTGGTTGACGAAACCGAAAACTTTTATAATACATGCATTCGATACCTCATCTACGGCAATGTATTAAAAAACAATACCTATCCCCTTTCGGTGAGTGCCGAACGGGTTAGCCAGGCAACTGCTATCGCCAATTATGCTAAGGAAATCGGCGCCGAGTTTGTGGCCCATGGCAGTACCGGGGCGGGTAACGACCAGGTTAGGTTTGATATGATATTTAATATCCTGGTACCCGAGGTGCAAATTATCACGCCTATCCGTGACCTGAAACTGAGCCGTGAAGCAGAAATTGAATACCTGAAAAAGCATGGTGTTGAAATGAACTTTGAGAAAGCAAAGTACTCTATCAACAAAGGTATTTGGGGCACATCGGTTGGTGGTAAAGAAACTTTAACCTCTAACTTGGGCCTTCCCGAGGAAGCATGGCCTACTCAAGTTACTGAGTCTGAAGCAAGAGATATTAAGTTAGAATTTAAAAAAGGCGAACTAATTGGTGTAGATGGAAGGAAATATGACCATCCAACGAAAGCCATACAAGCGTTGCAGGCAATCGCGCAGCCATACGGTATTGGCCGTGATATTCATGTGGGCGATACAATTATAGGTATTAAGGGCCGTGTTGGCTTTGAAGCCGCCGCACCCATGATAATTATTAAGGCACACCATACTTTAGAGAAACATGTGCTTACTAAATGGCAATTAACGTGGAAAGATCAGCTTTCATCCTTCTACGGCAATTGGCTGCATGAGGGACAGTTTCATGACCCGGTTATGCGCAATATGGAAGCATTTTTGACCGATACACAGAAAAATGTAAGCGGTAAAGTATTTGTGCAGTTGCATCCGTACAGGTTCCAGGTAGTGGGTATTGAATCAGCACACGACCTGATGTCGGCTAAGTTTGGCAGTTACGGCGAAATGAATAATTCATGGAGCGGCGAGGATGTAAAAGGGTTCTCCAAAATATTTGGTAACCAGGTAATGATCTATCATAAAGTTAACCAGGAGGATTAGATGAACACGGTATTTTCAAAAGGCGAATGTTTAGATCATTACACATGGGGTGATGATTGCCACGGGTGGACCTTTGTTGATACCGAAGTCATATCTGTTAAACAAGAACTGATGCCGCCTGATACGGCAGAAAAGCTGCATTACCATGAAAAAGCTACACAGTTTTTCTTTATTTTAAAAGGAAGAGCAGAATTTAGTATAGACGGCAAGATCATAGAATTGAGGGAGCAGCAGGCTATCCAGATAGACCCAAAACAAAAGCATTTTATAGCTAACGCTAACCCTACCGACCTGGAGTTTATTTTATATTCTTATCCATCGACAAAAAATGACAGAATCGAAATCAAATAAAATAAAAGCAGGAATTATTGGTGGCGCGGGCTATACCGGCGGCGAAATGTTGCGTATACTGGTCAACCATCCCAATGTGGAAATTGCTTTTGTGTTGAGCAACAGCAATACAGGCAATTATGTATACGAGGTACATACGGATCTTTTTGGAGACACCGAGCTAAAGTTTACGAGCGAATTATCAACCGATATAGATGTGTTATTTTTATGCGTTGGCCATGGTGATGCCATAAAGTTTTTAGAAGCTAATGCTATTCCTGATAATGTTAAAATAATTGACCTGAGCCAAGACTTCAGGTTAAGTCAAAATTCAAAAGTAAAAAGTAAAAATTTTGTATATGGATTGCCTGAATTAAACAGGGACGCAATAAAATCGGCAAAAAACATAGCTAATCCGGGCTGTTTTGCAACCTGTTTGCAGTTGGGTTTATTGCCATTGGCAGCAAAAGGATTATTGAACAGTGAAATACATATCTCGGCAACAACAGGCTCGACAGGCGCCGGACAGAGTTTAGCAACCACTACACATTTTACATGGCGCAATGATAATGTTTCAGTTTACAAAGCTTTTAATCATCAGCATTTAAATGAAATAGGTGAATCATTAAAACAATTACAGCCGGATTTTGATCAAACGCTAAACTTCATTCCTTACAGGGGAGATTTTACAAGAGGGATATTTGCATCTATTTATATGGATAGTGAATTATCAGAGGAAGAGGCAGTAAAGTTATTTGAGGATTATTATACCGGCCATCCTTTTACTCACGTAACTACCCGTAATATCGATCTGAAACAAGTAGTGAATACCAATAAAGTATTTTTACAGGTAAAAAAACATGATAATAAATTGTTTATTATCAGCATATTAGATAATTTACTTAAAGGCGCATCCGGTCAGGCGGTTCAAAATATGAACTTGATGTTTGGTCTTGATGAACGCGCCGGATTACGACTAAAAGCTAACGCTTTTTAAGGTAAAAGGTTAAAGGCAAAAGGTTAAAGGTTTTACTTATTTATTATGAGAGATTATAAAAAAATTGACGTTTGGAAAAAATCGCATTTGTTAACGAAACAGGTGTATAAAACCATATTGCCTTTAATGCCTGTTGAAGAGCGTTTTGCTTTAACAAATCAGTTGCGACGATCGGCCTATTCAATCCCTCTAAATATTGTGGAAGGTTGTGGTAAAAATACCGACAAAGATTTTGTACACTATTTAGACAATGCATTAGGTTCAACGCTTGAAGCTGAATATACATGCTATTTAATTTATGATCTTGAATATATTACTCAGGATCAATATGATTCAGTAAACTTATTAATTAATGAAGTAAAGGCGATGTTAATTTCATTTATAAACTTTTTAAGGAAATGAAAAATAACCTTTTACCTTTCGCCTTTTACCTTTTACCTCAAAAGAAATGAAATTATTCGACGTATATCCAATCAACCCTATCAACATTGTAAAAGGTGTGGGTAGTTTAGTTTATGATGATAAGGGACAAGAATACCTTGACCTGTATGGCGGCCACGCGGTTATTTCTATCGGCCATACACATCCGCATTATGTAAAACGGCTGGAAGATCAGCTACACCAAATAGGCTTTTATTCCAACTCTGTTGAAATTCCTTTACAAAAGCAGTTAGCAGAGAAGCTGGGCCATGTATCAGGCAAGGAAGATTACCAGTTATTTCTTTGTAATTCAGGTGCAGAAGCCAACGAGAACGCTTTAAAGCTGGCCTCGTTTTATAATAGCAAAAAGAAAGTTATAGCTTTTACAGGCGCTTTTCACGGGCGTACATCGTTAGCTGTGGCAGTTACTGATAACCCAAAAATCGTAGCCCCTGTTAATGAAACTGATAATGTGATATTTGTACCATGGAATGACGAAGCGGCCTTAGAAGAAGCGTTTGAAAACAATGATATATCATCCGTAATTATTGAGGGCATACAGGGTGTGGGCGGCATACATGTTGCGCCCGAAAGTTTTCTGCAAAAAATAAGATCGCTTTGCAATACCTATAAAGCTGTTTTTATAGCTGATGCCGTACAATGTGGATACGGACGTACCGGTAAATTTTACTCGCATGATTTTGCAGGCGTAAATGCCGATATCTATACCATGGCTAAAGGGATGGGCAATGGTTTTCCTATAGGGGCAATCAGTATATCGCCCAAAATACAAGCTGCTTATGGTATGCTGGGTACTACTTTTGGCGGCAATCACCTGGCTTGCGCGGCAGGGTTAGCCGTGTTGGAAGTAATGGAGCAGGATAATTTAATGCAAAATGCCGCTACCGTAGGTGCTTATTTAATTGATGAACTTAAAAAATTTAAACAGGTAAATGAAGTGCGTGGCCGGGGGTTAATGATAGGCATAGACCTGCCTGCTGAGTTTGCTCACGCTAAAAAAGACCTGCTGTTTAAACATCATATTTTCACAGGCGAGAGTAAACCAAATGTGATCAGGCTATTACCTGCGTTAAATTTAACTAAAGCCTATGCCGACAGATTTTTAGAGGCTTTTAACACTGTTTTAAGTTCGGCAACTGTTTTATCCAACTCCTAACAAATCTTATCCGGCGATGAAATTATTCTCTTCCGTACACGACGTAACCAATATTAAAGCACTTGTTGCCGAGGCCTTGCAGTTAAAGCAAAACCCGTACGCGCACCAGCATTTGGGCAACAACAAAACATTGGGTTTGGTTTTTTTAAACCCCAGCCTGCGTACCCGCATGAGCACCCAAAAGGCGGCCACTAATTTGGGTATGAATGTTATGGTACTTAATATTGATAAGGAAGGATGGGCCTTAGAGCTGCGTGACGGCGTTGTAATGGATGGCGACACTGTAGAGCATATTCGTGAAGCAGCAGCTGTTATGGGGCAGTATGTTGATATTATAGGGGTGCGTTCTTTCCCCGGGTTAAAAAACCGTGACGAAGATTATAACGAAGTAATATTTAACAAATTCATTGAATATTGCGGTGTGCCTTTGATCAGTTTGGAATCAGCGACCCGGCATCCCCTGCAAAGTTTGGCCGACCTGGTTACTATTGAAGAATTAAAAACAAAACCACGCCCAAAAGTGGTATTAACCTGGGCGCCGCATATTAAACCGCTGCCGCAGGCTGTACCTAACTCATTCGCCGAGTGGATGTGCAGGGCCGATGTTGATTTTACAATCACCCACCCTGCCGGCTATGAACTTTGTGCAGATTTTACAAAAGGGGCCACCATTACAACTAACCAGGAAGAAGCGTTGGCCGATGCAGATTTTATCTACGTAAAAAACTGGTCGGCTTATGAACCGTATGGTAAAGTATTCCCGGGCAATGAGGATTGGATGTTAACCAACCAAAAGTTAAAAAACACCAACAACGCCAAAGTGATGCATTGCCTGCCAGTACGCCGTAATTTGGAACTATCAGCTGAAATATTGGATGGACCAAACTCTATCGTTGTTCATGAAGCGGGTAACCGGGTTTGGGCCGCACAGGCGGTGTTGAAGCAGATGTTGGAAAATTTATAGTTATTATTTGGATGAACCTTTCTTTCCCTCAAATAACAACTCAATAACCTAATAACTCAATAACCAAATGTACATACCAAAGCATTTTTTAATTACAGACCAGCAGGAAGCTGTAAGTTTTATGCAGCGGTATAGTTTTGCGACTATAGTTACGGTAAATAAAGGCATACCATCAGCCACACCATTACCTTTTGTTGTAACACAAAGAGATGATAAAATCATTCTGGCTTCTCATTTTGCGAAAGCAAATCCACAATCTGCAGAAATTTTAAACGGCAAGCCCCTGGTAATATTTGCCGAACCACACGCCTATATTTCGCCTAAGCATTATGAGCAGGTAAACAATGTACCCACCTGGAACTATATTGCCATTCACGCTTATGGTAAGGCGGTTTTAATTGAAAGCCCCGAAGAAAAAACCAAATTACTGGAAAAAACCATACAGCTTTATGATGCTGATTATTTAAAGCAATGGGCCTCATTGCCGCAAGATTATAAACTTAATATGATGAAAGGCATTGTTGGTTTTGAAATTATAGTTGATGAACTGCAGGCAAAGAAAAAACTCAGCCAAAATAAAACCGAAAAGGAACGTGAAAATATTATTGCCGAGTTAAACAATAGGCCCGGTTCAAATGAAAAAGAAATAGCGGCTTATATGGCTAAACAAACTTTTGCAAATAAGTGGCAATCGGCAGATCAGCAATTACCAAATGTCGCTATATCAGAAGAGGAAATTGTAAACGAAGTGAAAGCGGTTCGTAAGCATAGTTAGATTATCATAAAATCTAACCATCACTTCTCCGGCTCAACCGTGCGGGTTTGCCGGTTAAAGCTCCGTATGATTAAACGGTTATCGCTGTTTTTTATAAAGTAATTAATGGCCCAGGTTAAAAATACGCTCACCTTATTCGAAAACCCTGCTAACGACATGATGTGTACCAATCCCCATAATAACCAGGCGAAAAATCCCTGGAAATGCAGCTTACCTAAATCAGCAACTGCTTTATTACGGCCAATGGTGGCAAGCGTGCCTTTGTCATGATATTTAAAAGGTTCGGGAGGCTCTCCTTTTATTAAGTGTACCAGGTTTTTTGCCAGCTGTGCGCCTTGCTGTATAGCTACCGGTGCAACACCTGGATGCCCGTTAGGAAATTCATCACTCAATATTGCCGACACATCACCTATCGCGAAAATATTTTGATAGCCTTTTACCCTGTTGATCTCATCGGTTTGTATGCGGCGTGAGCCTTTAACTATCATGGCATCAGTCATGCCTTGCGGCGCTTCGCCCATTACCCCTGCCGCCCAAAATACGTTGCGGGTTTTAATTAGCATACCATCATTTATCTTCAAGTCCAACCCGTCATAACTCTCTACATGTACACCGTTATATATCATTACATCATTTTCTGCAAGGAACTGCTTTGCTTTTCTTGATGCCCCTTCAGACATGGCCGCCAGCAGCCTGTCTTTACCCTCTATCAAATAAACTTTCATATCCTGCTTGCTCAGGCCATGATAATCCTTCATTAATATCATTTTCCGCATTTCGCCCAGCGCGCCCGATAGCTCAACGCCCGTAGGGCCGCCACCTACAACCACAAAGGTCATTAACGCGTCCTTTTCGGCTTTATCTGTTATGATAAGGGCTTTTTCAAGGTGTTGCAGCATAAGGCCGCGCAGGTTTAATGCCTCGGGCATATTTTTCATGGGCATAGCATAATTCTCTATCTCGCTATTACCAAAAAAGTTGGTGTTTGAGCCTGTAGCGATCACTAAATAATCATAATGTATCTCGCCAATATTAGTAGTTACAGTATTGTTACCCGGATCAATTTTTTCTACATAGGCCATGTTAAAACTAAAATTGTCCTGGTAAGTAAATATCCTGCGAATAGGAAATACGATAGAATCCGCAGGAATGGCCCCTATGGCCACCTGGTACAATAAAGGCTGGAAAGTATGGTAATTATGCTTGTCGAGCATCAATATGTCAACCGGCGCATTTTTTAAATGTTTGGCTAATTGCAATCCGGCAAAACCGCCGCCGATTATCACTACCCGGGGCTTGCTATTTTTTTGTTGGTCCATGTAATACTAATAGGCAATAAACTTAGTGTTTGTAAAATTAAACGGTGTTACATTTTTATTTTTTTCGTAGCTGTAATAATGTAAAACTGTTGTTTTTTTACAGAAAAAATACATAACATTAATGGTGCCAGTTACTTCTTTGGGGTTAACAGTAAATTAACACGCCGATTGTTTTTTTTTACTGTTTTCCATCGTATTTTGGTATTTTATGAAATATTGTGCGATAAAAACTAACTTTTTTACTCCTTTATTCAAAAAATAACCCATTATTTAGTTATTTTTACTCTTTGATATCAAATAACATTCATGAAAACCTTAAATATTATTAAAATAGGCGGAAATGTTATTGATAATTCGGAAAACCTGTATCATTTTTTAAAGGATTTCACAGCGTTGGACGGATATAAGATATTGGTTCACGGAGGAGGAAAAGTTGCCACACAACTTGCCGAAACATTGGGCATTGAAACTAAACTGGTTGATGGCCGCAGGATAACCGATATTGAAACCTTGCGCGTGGTAACCATGGTTTATGGTGGCTTAATTAATAAAAATATAGTAGCCCAACTGCAGCGTTTTGGCAATAATGCCATTGGCCTTACAGGTGCCGACGGCAATTTTATACGTGCTACCAAACGCCCTGTAGAAACAATTGATTACGGGTTTGTGGGTGATATTGATGAAAAGTCAGTTGATGGTAAGGGCATAGGCAAGTTAATGGAAGCAGGCTTCACCCCTGTTTTTAGCGCGATAACCCACGACGGCGAAGGGCAGCTGTTAAATACAAATGCCGATACTATTGCGTCGGCGTTGGCCGTAGCACTATCAGGCCTGTTTGAAACTACGCTGATCTACTGCTTTGAGAAAAAAGGCGTGTTAATGGATATAAATGATGACGATTCGATAATAAGGGATATGGACCCTGTTCGTTATGAAGAATTAAAGAAAAAGCAGATCATACATAGCGGTATGCTGCCTAAACTGGATAATGCTTTCACTGCTATAGCCTGCGGTGTTAAAGCTGTAGTTGTAGGCCGGTCGGACGATTTGGGAGAATTGAAACAAAGCAAACCATTTGGAACACGTTTAAGTAAAAATATATGAACGCTCAACAACATATTGCCATATTAGGCAGTGGCAATATTGGCTTATCGTTAGCCAAGGGCCTGGTAAAATCGGGTATTTGCCAAACTAATCAGATCACGCTTACACGCAGAAACCTGGATGCGTTGGCCGAATATGCAACCTTAGGTTATCAAACCACTAATAACAATGCAAAGGCAGCAAAAAAGGCCGACATCATCATATTAGCGGTTCTGCCCCAGCAATTAAACAAGCTGCTTGATGAAATAAAGCCGGGTATGAAATCAGAGAAACAATTATTGGTTTCTGTAATATCAGGCGTTAGCTGTGAAGAAATACGGCAATACCTTGAATTAAACGTACAGGTTATACGGGCTATGCCTAATACGGCCATAGCCATTGGCGATTCAATGACTTGTATAGCTACAGATAATGGCACCAATAAAAATATTAATTTAGTTAAGTCGCTGTTTGATACTGTTGGCGTAAGCATACAGATCAATGAAGAATTAATGACCGCCGCTACCGCGCTTTGCGCCTGTGGTATAGCGTTTTTCCTGCGTTCCATACGCGCCGCGTCGCAGGGCGGTACCGAAATTGGCTTTCATGCGCATGATGCCCTTAAAATGGCAGCGCAAACCGCTAAAGGGGCCGCTAACCTGCTGCTGCAGTTAAACTCGCACCCTGAACAGGAAATTGATAAAGTAACCTCGCCCAAAGGCTGCACCATTGCCGGTTTAAACGAAATGGAGCATAACGGCTTCAGTTCGGCTTTGATAAAGGGGATAAAACTATCTGCTGAAAAAGCGGGTGAGTTGTATAAAAGTGAGGAATAAAACCCCTGCAATAGACAGGATGTTGAGCTGTACCGTGGTGAACGCGCCTGAGTCACCACCTTAAACAAATAAAAATCATCAACTCCACAACCTATCCCACGAGCGTTTTTCATTCCATTCGGGTGTTGGTGCAAAATAGGTTTTATCTTTAGGGTCAAGGTGTTGCTTTAGTACCTCATCATTTAATTCAACACCTAAACCCGGCGAATCGGGCACATTGCCAAAGCCTTGCGTTATCAACGGTTTTTTATCCACCGTATGTACATAATCTTCCCAATAAGAAAGGTCAATATTATGATGCTCCAACGCCAGGAAGTTTTGTGTTGCCGCTGCGCAATGCACATTGGCCATAAATGAAACCGGCGTTCCTGCAAAGTGCATAGCCATAGCTATGCCTCTTTCTTCGGCATAATCTCCTATTTTCTTGGTTTCCAGCAAACCGCCGGCTGTTGCCAGGTCGGGGTGGATAATATCAACCGCGTTGTTATCTATCAGCTTTATAAATGGTTCTTTCAGGTAGATATCTTCGCCCGTAGCAATAGGTGTTTCTACCGCCCGCGAAATTTCCTTTAACTGATCGGTAAATTCCCACGGAATAACATCCTCCATCCAGGCTAAACGGTATTGTTCCAGTCTCTTTGCCAATCTTATCACATTATTCATATCAAAATGACCAAAATGATCCGCTGATAATGGCACATCATAGCCCACAGCGGCACGTACCTTATCTACATATTTTGCCATTTCATCCAGGCCCTTATCGGTTAGCTGCACCTGGGTAAACTGGTGTTTGGTATCACCTGTTGTCATTATTTTATCATTCCATTGGCTGCCTTTCCAAAAACCCGAATTAACCGTTGTACCGGGAATATTTTTTACCAGGTCAACTCCCAGGTCCATTTTAAGCCAGGTATAACCTTTGGTTTTAAGTCGGGCGTTTACTTTCGCGCTAAACACATTACTATCCTGCTCCTCGGGAGTATCGGCATATAGCCTGATCGTATCGCGGTATTTACCGCCTAATAATTGGTAAGCTGGTACACCATAGGCTTTACCGGCCAGGTCCCACATAGCCATTTCGACCGCGCAAACACCTCCGCCCTGGCGGCCATGAAAACCAAATTGTTTAATACTTTTAAATAGCATTTCAACACTGCAAGGGTTCATACCCAAAATGCGGCTTTTAAGCATTAGCGCATATCTTACATCTGCCCCATCCCGCACCTCGCCCAAACCATAAATACCCTGGTTAGTGTCTATACGAATAATTGGGCAGCGGCCTGTCGTCGTCATAGGCACGCAATAGCGCATATCGGTAATTTTTAGTTCGGATGGCGCACTGTTGCGGTTAACTTTTGAAGTTGATTGTGCCAGGGTATCTTCAATAGGCGAAAACATAAATCCGCCCAATGCCAAACCACCGCCCAATGCTGTTTTCTTTAAGAAATCGCGCCGGCCATCGTGTTGGTTATCAACATCCGATTTTCCGGGCTCATTATTTTTGGCGATGTATTTTTTAAATAAGTTCTTCATCATTTACTATTTTAGGTTTGCTTGTTATAAATGTATGATTATTCAACTATTAAATAGGCAACATAACCGGTTGGTACCGATTAACGAACCGGCTGAATTTGTTTCTACTTCAAGAAAAACAAAAATTTGAAACAAATTAGCTGCTAAAACGTAGTAGTATATTTGTACTCCAATTTCCTATATTTATATTTAAATTCCGATCCGTAATTTATTTTATATTCTAATTCTATGTATTATTTATGAGCCGGGGTAATACTCTCGACTTGCTTATTTGCGCTGAAAAGACTGTGAGGATTAATATCACCAATATTTTAATGCCGAATTTTATATCATAAGAGCAAGAAATTTTTATGGACGATAAGCTTAACGAAGATGCGTCATTCGCGCAAAAAAACCTATTTGACCTAATCATTGAAAATCTTCCCGATCAAATTTATTTAAAGGATGCAGAAAGCCGCTTTATCCTCTGCAATACGCCGGTGGCACATAATGCCGGGTTTAAATCGCCGCAGGAAGTGATAGGAAAAACAGATCTTGATCTTTATCCTCACGAAGCTGAGCAGTTTTTTAATGATGAACAATCATTAATGAAGTTAGACCGGTCGCTTATTAATCACGAAGAACAGTTTTTGGACAAGGAAACCAATGAATTACGCTGGAATTTAAGCACTAAAGTGCCTATTAAAAACAATAAAGGTAAAGTAGTGGGTTTATTAGGCATAAACCGGGATATTACCCAAATGAAGAAAGCGCTGCTGGAACGCGAAGAAATAATGGCCAACCTGGTTCAGCACAACAAGGAACTGGAACAGCTAACTGCCATGCTTTCTGAACAATCGCAGAAATTGGACAAACATGCTAAAGATTTAGAAAACCTTAATAAAACGCTTTTGCAAGTTGCCTGGTCAAATTCGCATGAGCTAAGAAAACCGCTGTGTTCTATTCTCGGCTTGATCACTTTATTGAAACAAACAAACAATGAACGGGAAAGAAAAAAGCTGATCAAATTGATGGAAACCTGTTCAATAGAACTTGATGGAGTTATAAAACAGAACGATAAAATAGTAACCTCACTTGAAATACCTGAAGATTGATAATGTATTTTTGGCAAATAGCTGTTCACAAAGTGTTCACGAGCGTTCACGCTCAAAAACGTGAACACCTTCATTCATTGATTATCAATAAGTTATAAAAATCGGTGTACTTGAACTTACGCCGGCGGAACATCATTAGGTGGCATCAATTTGTAAGCAGATCGTGCATATAGCAGCCATTTTCCGTTTACTTTTTTCCATACCTGCATTACGCCTAAGGCTGTTTTTCCGGGATCTTTTCCAACATTTTTAATATCGCCGTAAAGCCGGTGTGTTACCGTTGCTGTATTGCCGCTAACATGTATCTCCAGTTTGGTAATTGCAATTTTGGTAAAGGTCCATGTTTTGGTAGCTAATGAATCAACGAAGCCCGAGCGGGTTTGTATCACATCCATCGAGTGTGCGTAATGAAGGTCGGGCAAGGTCAACCTGTTAAGCGCAGCCCTGTCGCCAGCCACCATGGCTTTGCGCAGCGCTTCAACTTGTTTTTCTATTGCTTTCTGATCGGCGCTTTGTGCAAAAGCGGTTATGGTAAATAACGAAAGAATAAGGAATAATCCTGTTAACTTTTTCATGTGGTTTATTTTGGTTTTTATAATTAAAGCGAAAGTAGTTTGCTGTTGGCAGATATACAAACTTACACGGTATTTTTTTAGCGACAATTCACCCCCTGCCTGCCGGCAGGCAGGTTTTACCTCCAAATCACTCCAAATAATAATGCCCTATACAATTTAACCCTTCATCCAACTCATAAATAAGTGGTACGGCTGTGGGCAATTCCAACACAGTAACTTCTTCGTCGGTAAGGTTATCAATATATTTAATTAACGCCCGCAGGCTATTACCATGCGCACAAATAATTACCTTTTCGTTTCTGCGGATAGCCGGTATGATGGTTTCGTTCCAAAAGGGTAATACCCTATCCATTGTTTGGCTTAAATTTTCGGTTAAAGGCAGTTCGCGTTCGGTCAGATTTTTATAACGGATGTCATGGCCGGGGTAACGTTCATCTTCTTTGGTAACGGGCGGCGGGTCTTCATTAGGGTCCCTGCGCCATTTTTGCACCTGGGCCTCGCCATATACGGCAACGGTCTCGTCTTTGTTAAGCCCTTGCAAAGCGCCATAAAAACGCTCATTCAACCGCCATGACTTTTCAACGGGTATCCATAAACGATCCAGTTCATCCAGTACAATATGTAATGTTTTAATAGAGCGTTTTAACAAGGAGGTAAATGCTATGTCAAAATCATAATTATGCTTTTTCAACAATTGTCCCGCCCTCCTGGCTTGCAGGAAGCCTTCTTCCGATAGGTCAACATCTGTCCAGCCGGTAAAGCGGTTTTGCTGGTTCCACACGCTTTCGCCGTGGCGTATCAATACTAATTTTTGCATATACAAGGTAAACCCTGCCTGACGGCGGGCAGGGTTAAAGTTATTAAACCATTTTTAATATTGATAAATGATTTTAATTCATTTAAATTGCAACATAAACCATTATAAACCAAACCATTTATGACAACAATTACTCCTGTTAAGGATGGCATAGCCAATCCTGCGCCGCTTGGGCTTTGTGCCTTTGGCATGACAACCGTTTTATTGAACATTCACAATTCCGGCTGCTATGAAATGAACTCCATGATATTAGCAATGGGCATATTTTATGGCGGACTGGCACAAGTAATTGCCGGTATTACCGAAGCTAAAAAAAATAATACTTTTGGCTTTACGGCTTTTATATCCTATGGCTTTTTCTGGCTGTCGCTTGTTGCATTAATTGTAATACCTAAGTTAGGGTGGGTTGCGGCGCCGGCGGGTTCTGCTATGGTAGCTTACCTGGTAATGTGGGGTTTGTTTACCTTTTGCCTGTTTTTTGGTACCTTAAAATTAAATCGCGCGTTGCAGTTTGTTTTTGGTTCACTTACTATTTTGTTTGCCTTACTGGCTATTGGCGATGCAACCGAAAATAAAAGTATTACCCATTTAGCCGGGTATGAAGGTATAATTTGCGGCGCATCGGCAATTTATACAGGTATTGCACAGGTACTTAATGAACTTTATGGTAAAACCGTGTTGCCAATTGGCCCGGTAAATAGCTAAATTGCACAAGTGAAAGATTTTAAAAAATATTATATCATTCCGGCTTCGCCGGAAGAAGTTTATATGGCACTCACCAACCCGCTCACTATTGAATTATGGACCGGTGATACGGCAGAAATGTCGACCGAGCCTGGGTCGGAATTTTCTATGTGGGATGGAAGTATTGTTGGCAAGAACCTTGAGTTTGAGCCAGATAAAAAGATAGTGCAGCAATGGTATTTCGACGGGCAGCCTGAACCATCTATTGTTACCATTAAACTGCACCCTGATAAAGCAGGAACATCAGCCGAATTGCGGCATACCAATATACCCGATTCGGGTTACGATGATTTTGTTGATGGATGGAACAACAGTTATTTTGGCGCGTTGATAGATTTTTATGAGGGGTAATGCCCATCAAGTAAAAACGTTTTAAACAACAAAAGCCGCCCAATAATTGAGCGGCTTTTATATGTATATTATAGGAGTTTAAAATAAAGTGAACTCCACACGGCGGTTTATCTGACGGCCCTTTGCAGTTTTATTGGTTGCAATGGGTTGGTTTTTTCCGTAACCGGTAGCTTCTATGGTTGAAGGGTTAGCGCCCTTACTTACCAGGTAATTTTTAACAGACTCTGCACGATTTTTAGACAACTTTAAATTATAATCATCTGATCCTACATTATCAGTATGCCCGGCTAATTTTAGGCTGAAATTTTTCTCAACCAATAATTGAGCTACCCTATCCAAACTTGGGAATGAATGAGGGCGGATAGTAGCTTTATTAAAATCAAATTCCAGGTTCCTGATAGCTTCTTTAACTATTTTCCTGTCTTCTTCAGTTATATAAACTTTAACATCAGGTTTTGGAGTAACAGCAGGAGGGATAACAACAACAGGAAGCGGACAGCCTGAACCGTCTACTTTAACACCCGCAGGTGTACCCGGGCATTTATCAAAGAAATCAGCGACGCCATCGTTATCGCTATCTGTGGTATATTTAGCCAGGTTAGCGTTCATTGCGTCCATATCGGCTCTCAACTTAGCATTCATCGCTTTTTGCGCATCAAGCTGTTTTTGCAGCCTAATTTCTTCCATAGTATATTCGTCATGTATGGACGCTATAGGGTTAGCCCATTCTATGCTTGGTTTTGATTTTTTACCAAATGTATATTCTAAACCGGCATAACCATAAGCATAATGGCTCATTACAGGATATTGATTGGCACCATTAAAACTGCTTCCATCAATAAAGTTTTCGTTATAGCCTAAGTTTAAAGCTAACGGATCAGCTATTCTGAATTTCACCCCTGTTCCAACTGGTATAACAAGATTTGATGAGTTAAATGAAGCCGATGTAGTTGTAGTAATACCGGGGGTAACAGCGCCGTAAACAGTAGGCGTATAATATACCACACCCACACCTCCGGTCATATAAAAGCTAACAGCATTTTTGCGGCGCAAATAATTAACTGTAGCCACATTTAATACTCCACTTAAACTAAACTGACTATATTTGGTGCTGAAACTGGTGTAATGCTGTCCATATATATCAGTAACATAAAGTTGATTGTCTTTCACTCCTCCTTTTACCATTCCGCCGTTATAATCAAATTGAATACCGAATGCATGTACAACTTGATCCCTTAGGGATACGCCCCAACCAAGTGTGGGTGTCCAATGATCGAAACCATTGTGCCCGCCAGTGGCAAGCAACAGTGATGGGGCGCCCAGATTAGCGCCTATTGACCACGTACGATACGAATCAATACTGGAGAAGGGTTTTACATATTCTGTGTTATTTTCAGTATCAGAAGTTTGGGCAAATACGCTGCCGCCTAACAATAACCCGGTAATGAGTAAGGCAGCCTTTTTTAAATTTAATTTCATGATTGATTTTTTTGGTTTGGTTTGCTATTCATAAAGCAAACGTTACCTTCCTTAGGCAACATTGGTGCCATGTGCAAAAAAATCAACAGATCAGGCAGGAAACATCCCGGTTTTTATTAGCCTAAAGCGGTCATACCCTCTAAAATAAGAAGTGAAAATTTAATAATATTCTATTGCCCGGCTTTTTAATAAAAAATATAATGGGTCTAAATAGTATACAGTATTGTATGATTAGAGTGATGAAATAAAAAAAGCACGATTGGTTAAACCGCGCTTTTTTCTAAAGCTTGTGTAATATCAGCTATAATATCTTCTGCCTTTTCAAGGCCTGTAGAAATACGGATCAGCCCGGGAGTAATGCCCACACCCAATCTTTCCGCATCAGTTAGCCGCGAGTGTGTGGTACTTGCCGGGTGCGATGCGATACTGCGGGTATCACCCAGGTTGGCTGTTACCGACAGCATTTGTAAAGCATTTAAAAATTTACGGCCCGCCTCCAGCCCACCTTTTATTTCCATACAAAATACGCCTCCGCCCATTGTCATCTGTTTTCTAGCGATAGCATACTGTGGGTGGCCCTCCAGGAATGGATATTTTACCCATGCTACATTAGGGTTCTTTTGTAAAGTTTCGGCAACCTTTAGTGCGTTCTCGCAATGCCGCTGCATACGCACATCAAGCGTTTCTAAACTTTTGCTCAATATCCACGCGTTAAAAGGCGACATTGCCGGGCCGGTATTTCTGCAAAACAGGTAAATTTCTTTGATGAGGTCGGCACGGCCAACAATTACACCACCCAATACCCTGCCCTGCCCGTCTATCCATTTTGTTGCGGAATGTATTACCAGGTCTGCACCATATTTAATTGGTTTTTGCAGTAATGGTGTGGCAAAGCAGTTATCTACATTTAAAATAAGTTTATGTTTTTTGGCGAATTTACTGGTCCATTCCAAATCAAGCACTTCTAATTGCGGGTTGGTGGGTGTTTCCAGGTATATCATTTTTGTATTGGGCTGTACAGCTGCTTCCCAGGCCGCCTCATCACCGGCAGGAACTAACGTACAGGTAATACCATACCGTGGCAGGTATTTGGTAACCAGCGTGTAGGTACTTCCAAAAACAGAACTACAGCTTATTATATGGTCGCCCTGTTTAAGCAGCGCGAAAAAAGCTCCGAATATGGCGCTCATCCCGGTTGAAGTTGCAAAACCATCTTCAGCTCCTTCAAGTGCGCACATCTTGTCTACAAATTCATCTACATTGGGATTGCTGAAACGGCTGTAAATATTATCGTCCGATTCATCAGCGAAAGCGGCTCGCATAGCTTCGGCTTCATCAAACACAAAGCTGCTGGTTAAATATAAAGGCGTGGAATGTTCCTGCTGAGCGGTTCTTTCCGTTTGGATGCGTATAGCCTGGGTTATAGGGTCTAATTTAGATGACATGGGTATAAGGTATTTATAATTTATGCTGGGTGTATAAACACCTGCGTTTTAATTTCGGCGCCTGCTTTTTCTAAGGTCGCAGAAACCGAACAATATTTATTAATTGACAAGTCGACGGCTTTAACTGCTTTATCGTGGTCAATATCGCCGTATAAGTGAAATTCAATGGTAATATCTTTCCATAAGGCGGGCTCTTTACCCACTTCACGACCACCATTTATTACCATTTTATAATCTTTAACTTCCTGGCGCTGTTTCTTTAAAATAGCGATCACATCAATAGCCGAGCATCCGCCCAGCCCCATTAACAGCATTTGCATAGGGCGTACGCCATAATTCTGGCCGCCGCTTTCGGGGCTGCTATCCATATTAACGGTATGTCCGTTTTCGTCGCTGGCGGCAAAGCCAAAATCGCCATGCACACGTGAAAGTTGTATCGTAGGCATAATATATAGTATTACGAGCGTGCTAAGTTATAACTTTTGAGGGAGTAAATTTTGAACTAAGTCAACATTTCTGTAATTTTAAAAACATCTGACTGTAAAATACGGGCATGAAAAAATTGTTGTTTGTTATATTATTCACCTGCTCTGCATCTCTTGGTTTTGGGCAAAAACACCTCATATCGTACGAAGACATCAAATACCTTTTACACAACAACCTTCAAAAAGCCGATACCTTTTTAATGGCCAAGGGCTATATCCTCGCGGTTAAAAATACCAAAACAAAAAACAGGGAGTATACACTGCCTATAAAAGGGGGTACCCACATTACTGTTAGCTTACGATCAGACGGAAAGAAATTGTTTATGGAACTGGAAACTAACGCCATAGAACAATATGACCTGATCAATAATTCTATTTCACAATACATACATACCGAAGGAAGTATTGGCGACGTGCAAACCTACACCATTAAGGATTTTTGCAATATTTATATTACCGTTAACGAATCTGTACCCTATGACCCCATGAAAAAGGACTATATTATGCAAATAGTACCTGATAAAAGCGTTACGGCGTATGATTGAACCGCCCGCTATCTCCTATCTTTAACAGGAATAACCACTTTCAACCCTGACCATATCTCGTCAACAGCGCAAACTTTTATATCAACCAGGCCTATGCTGATGGCATAGTTCCTGATCATATCTTCCGTTACATTCGTTATTACTTTCGATGATTTTTTTGGCCATGATACCCAGATCATACCATCTGGTATGATCTGCTTTTTAACAAAGGCAACAAGCTTACAAGCTCATCTTCCTGTTTGGTAAAAAAATGAATGAAATTCTTTTGTACACTATCATTGTCTTCAAAACGTACATCAATAGGAAAATCGGTAAATAATTCGAGGTAATACAGCGGCGCGTTTACCAGCTTGATGCTATAATCTGGTTTTATACCTAATTTCTTTGCCAGCGGCGTACCCGAATAGCCTGCGGATTTTAGTAAGTCCATACGCTAATAAACTTGTCCTAAATGATGTTTTAAATGATCAACATAGTCCTTCGCCAGCCATTCAACGGTGCGCAATTTTATCTCATTTTTATCATTATCGCACCGCGCGCTTAGCCTGTTAGCCGGATAGTTTTTCAACACCCTGATAATTTGCTCGTTCAGCAGTTTCCATAACAGCAATATCTCGGTTATTTCGGCATCCTGGTAATGCTGTGCCTCAACCCATTCCACCTGTTCATATATCAGCTTAAAGTTTTCTTCGTAAGTGCATCGCACAAAGCGCTGCAAATTAATTTGAGCACTGTCAATTAAATGCCCCATGATCTCTTTTTTCGACCACTTATCCGCCGCCGGTTTATGTTCCCAGTTTATTGCTTGCAAGTCGCTGGTTAACAAATCGCCTACGGCGGTGGTCAATTGTTGTATGGTATCTTTCACTTTTAAAAATATCAAATTTCAGATTGAAGATAATTAAATCATCAAACAAAATGTTCATCAATCAAAATCATTTGCATATTTTCACATTTGCATATCCCTGCCTGCGGTAGGCAGGTGCACATCACTATATGGCATTAAATTATATTTGGATATTTTTCTTCCTAATCGCCTTTACTATCGGCCTTGTTAAGTTGATATTTTTTGGCGACACCGAAATATTTCGATTAATGGCCGAGGGTACGCTCGACACCAGCAAATCGGCAGTTATGGATATTGCCCTGCCGTTAGTTGGTATCATGTCTTTATGGTTAGGTATTATGAAAATAGGTGAAAAAGCCGGGGCCATCAATTTTCTTTCACGAATTGTAGGGCCGTTTTTTAACCGTCTTTTTCCCGAAGTGCCTAAAGACCACCCGGCAGTTGGACAAATGATATTAAATTTTTCTGCCAATTTCCTGGGCCTTGATAATGCCGCTACTCCTTTTGGATTAAAAGCAATGAATGGTTTACAAGAATTGAATAAAGAGAAAGATACTGCGTCAAACGCGCAGATCATGTTTACCGTGCTGCATGCTTCTGGCTTAACCATTTTACCTATCTCCATTATTGCGCAGCGGGCTATTTATCATTCAAAGGACCCTACCGACATTTTTTTACCCTGCATTATAGCAACTTATGCTGCTACCCTCGCGGGCTTGATAGTAGTGAGCATTAAGCAAAAAATAAACCTGTTTGACAGGGTTGTATTAAGCTGGCTGGCCGTGATTACCGGTTGTATAGGGCTGTTGGTTGTATATTTTACCTTGTATTTAACCAAAGCGCAAATAAGCTCCTTTTCAACCATATTTAGTAATATGGTTTATATTATTATACCTGTAATATTTATTTTAGGGGGGATGCGCAAAAAAATAAATGTATTTGAAGCATTTATTGAGGGTGCGAAGGAGGGTTTTGAGGTATCCGTAAAGATTATTCCCTACCTGGTGGGGTTGCTGGTTGCGGTAAGTTTGTTCAGAACATGCGGTGCGCTAACTTATATGGGCGAGGCATTTAAATGGGTGTTTAGTTATTTTCATAATATAGATACACGTTTCACTGATGTTTTACCCATCGCTTTTTTGCGGCCTCTAAGCGCTTCGGGTGCGCGCGCTATGATGCTTGATAATTTAAAAAACTTTGGCCCCGATAGTTTTATCGGGCACTTGTCAAGCGTATTATATGGCAGTGCCGATACAACATTTTATATTTTGGCGCTGTATTTTGGTGCCGTGAACATCAAGAAAACACGCTACGCCTTACCTGCAATGCTGATAGCCGATTTTTTCGGAATTGTTACGGCTATCTTGATCTCCTACCTGTTTTTTGGGTGATGTATAAATAAAAAAGCAGACCGAAACTGCTCCCGGCCTGCTTAATCATTCTAAAACAATCACCTCTTAACTTTAGAAGTATCTTTGATAAACTATGTAACTAAATATTGTAGTCAAAAGTATTAATAAGTTGGTTGATAACGTTAAAAAATAGTTGTTTTTTACGACAAGGTGACAGTATTTGAACCCTCTTAATACATTAAACCTTTTACAAATATATCAACCAGCAGCAGGCGCTTGGCGTGTATTTCATCCAGGTGTTCTTTTTGAGGGAACATTACTTTTTTATGTGATATAGCGCTCACCCTTACGCCATGTAGTGCGTCGAGCAGCAGATCGACAATTTCACCGGGGTTTTCAACAGGTTTTATCCTACCCTTTTCAGCTTCCAATTGTATGGCAGTGCTTAACAATATCATTTCGGCCTGGTGTATCTCTGTTATTATTTCCCAAATGGTATCGGGCAGGTTTTGTTCGTTTAGCCTGAAAAAATCAAAAAAATTATAATTTTTTACCACAAAATCATGCTGTGTATTTATCTGCGATACAAAGGCGTCTTTAAGGTCAGTGAATTTATTAAGCCGGTTCTGCAGATTGTCCAGGTATTCCCCGGCCAGTTTACGCATTACAGCAATATATAACTGACTTTTATCAGGGAAATAATAATATAGCAACGCTTTGGAGAGTGAAAGGTCGCCGGCTATTTCATTCATGGTTGTTTTGGAGTAACCATAATGTAAGAAACGCTGATAGGCTGCCTCTAATATCTTCTCCCTTTTTATGTCCTGCTGATCGCTTCCCGAACTCATTGTAGATTGTTTACTCCGAAACTGACTAATTAAACAAATTTATCAAAAATTCTACAATATCACCTCTATAACTGGCCCACCGGGCTTAAACTATCAAAATTGATACATAAATTACATTTAGATTAGGTTTGGATTAAGATGCAGACCGTAAAATAAAAAAATCGAATGATAAAGTATGGCATACTCTATCATTCGATTTTTGGTGTTGGGTATCCAATATTTAATTACACAGCCACCATTTCGGGCTCTGCAAGTATTTCTTTCTTCTTTTTACTGAACCTTGATTTTATCCTGTAACGGATCAGGTACATACATGGTACCAGTATGAGGGTAATTATGGTTGCAAAACCCAACCCGAATATCATTGTCCATGATAACGGCCCCCAGAAAGCAACGTTGTCGCCGCCAAAGTAAATATGCGGTTTAAACGAAGTGAACAAGCCCACAAAATCAATATTAAAGCCTACTGCTAATGGCACCAAACCTAATATAGCCGCTGTAGCTGTTAACAATACCGGGGTCATACGGGTACGGGCTGCTTCTACAACTGCGTCGTGTATGGTTGCTCCCTGTTCCATTAACAGGTCGGTAAACTCTACCAGCAATATACCGTTACGTACCACAACTCCGGCCAACGCTATAATACCGATTCCCGTCATTACGATAGATATGGTCATACCGCAAAGCGTTACTCCTAATAATACACCGATAATACTGAAGAATATCTCGCTTAAAATAATGAGCGTTTTGCCAATTGAGTTAAACTGCATCATTAATATAACCAGTATCATTATAAACGCGGTCAATAGTGCTGATCCCAGGAAACTGGCTGCTTCCTGCTGGTCTTCCTGTTCACCGCCAAACCTTACTGAAGTACCTAAAGGCAATTTAAAGTTTTTAGTTGCCTGTGCTATATTGGCGTTCACCTCGTTTGTATTATAACCACCCAGCACATTTGATGTCAAGGTAAGCACCCGCTTTTGCTGTTTATGTTTAATATTAGCATAGGTATTGGTGAACCTCACATCTGAAAAAGCGGAGATAGGAACCTGCCTTATAGCGCCGCCGCTTGCCATATCCCGGTAAGTTATCTTCATATTGCGTATGGCATCAATGTCATTACGCTGGTCGGCTTCGGCACGCACAGTTATGGGATAATCATCCTCCTTGGTATTCCTGAAATCGGCAGATTTGGCCCCATAGATCGCGGCACCTAATGATTGCGTGATCTGGTTGCTGCTTATACCCTCACGATTGGCCCGCTCCCTGTCTATATCAAATACAATTTCGGGTTTATCACTCTCCACATCAGCACGCAAATCTTCAATACCCTGTACCTGCTGCGCGAGATAATTCTTTAAGCGGCTGGCCGTATGTACCAGCGAATCAAGGTTATCGCCAGCCAGCTCGATACTTATGGGTTTTTGGGTTGGAGGCCCGCTTGCTTCCTGGTTCACGGCTACCTGTGCTCCCGGAATACCCCTAACCACCTTCCTGATGTTTTCCATAACAACTTTGGTGCTTTTACCATTCCTTTTTCCAAATTCAACAAAAGCAACGGTAACCTTACCCCTGTTAAAGTAGGTTCCCTGATCTTCATCCTGCGGATCGGTCACCCCCACTGAAACGTTCGAAATAATAGAGGATATAATACCTGTATCGGGCTGAACTACTTTAGTAACACGGTCTTCCAGTTCTTTGGTTATCTTGTTGGTATACACCTGGTCGGTACCAATAGGTAACGTGAGGTAAACATATACAAAGTTGGGATCGCTCGACGGGAAGAATTCCACTTTTGGCGACCGTGCAATCATAAAACCTATAGTTAGAAAAAATAACACGATCAGGCCCATTAAAACCTGCCATGGGCGCTTAACAGCGCGTTCGAGCCATTTGGCATACCAATTCTGGAACCTGGGCCATAATTTTTTCTGGAACGCATCAATAACCCTTAGTAAAACAAAATGATTTAAGAGATATAAAAAGGTTACAAACACTACCAGGTTACCGATACCAACATTGATGAGGTAACTAAAAGCGGCCAATACAGCAAATACGATTACGGTTACAATAACCGGGCGCGTAAATTTAGGGTTGTCATGTTCACCTTCATGATGGGGCTTCATAAAATCAACCGCGAATACCGGGTTAATAATATACGCCACTAGTAAAGAAGCCAGTAAAGTAATGATGAGTGTAATAGGTAAAAAGAACATAAAGTGCCCTATCAAACTATTCCAGAATGCCAGTGGGATAAATGGCGCAAGGGTGGTCATAGTGCCTGAAAATACCGGCAGGAAAACCTCCCCGGTGGCAATCTTGGCGGCCTGTTTAATAGGCACGGCGCCATTGTTAAAAATACGGTGCGTATTCTCAATAACTACAATAGCATCATCAACTACAATACCCAACGCTAACAGGAACGAGAATAATACGATCATGTTCAGCGTAAACCCAATCCACGGCATTACTAAAAATGCTATAAAACAGGATAGCGGCACCGAAAGAGCCACAAACACCGCGTTACTTACCCCCATAAAAAACATCAGGATAACTGTAACCAATATAAAACCTATAATAATGGTGTTGATAAGGTCGTGTAGCGTAGTACGCGTTTTATCAGACTGATCGCCGGTAATGGTAATATTTAAACCTTTCGGGAAAACTGTTTTTTGCTTTTGCGCTACCAGCGCCTTTATCTTATCTGATGCCTGTATCAGGTTTTCGCCCGTTCTTTTTGATATGTTTAAAGTAATTACATTTTTACCATATAGGCGGGCATAGCTTTCCTGGTCCTGGAAGGCGTCCTTTACCTCGGCAATATCATGCAGGTATATAGATTGCCCCTTAGGGTTACGGATAACCATAGCGGCTACCTGGTCGGCATTTTTAAAGTCCTGTTTAATATCAATGGTACGCTGTACGCCATCAATTTTAACTGTACCCGCCGACGCGATAACGTTTTCGGTACCCACCGCCTGGATAATATCGCCAAAGCTAACCTCGGCAGCAGCCATTTTATTCATATCCACGTTGATCTGTATCTCGGGCTTTAACGCCCCAACCTCGTCAACTTTTGATATTTCTCTTAAACTCTCAATATCATCCTTTAAATTATCGGCATACTCCTTTAATTTTTTCAGGTCATAATCGCCTGAAATATTAACGTACAGAATAGGAAGGTCTGATACATTTATATCTGATACCGCTGTCTCTTTCAGGTTGTCATCGCCCTGCGGAAGGTCGGGCTTCGCTTTATCAACAGCATCTTTTACTTCCTGTTTGGCCTCCTTAATATCAACGTTAGCGTTAAATTCAGCAACTATAAGCGAAACGCTTTGATAGGAATTTGACGTTACCTTTTTTAAGCCCTTAAGTGATTTTAGCTGTTTTTCTAACTGCTTGGTTACCAATATTTCCACATTCTGCGGCGATGCCCCTTTAAATAGTGTGGATACATATATTTTAGGTATGGTAATGTCCGGGAAGTTTTCCTTCGGCAAATTATTATAGCTGATTAGGCCCAGCACGGTAATAAAAAACACCAGCGCATACACTGCTGTTTTATTCTCAATTGCCCAGCTTGCCGGTTTAAATTCTTTATTCAGATCTTTCATTTTAGATCAAATTTTTAGTGTGATTAATTAACCGACTGTATAATTCTTACTTTGTCACCATCTTCAAGGTCGCTGGCGCCGGCAGTTATTACCTGGTCGCCTTGAGCCAGGCCTGATACTATTTCAGATAAACCGCCATAGCTTGAGCCAACTTTAATATTTTTACGTTTGGCAATACCGTTTTCGTTAACAAATACGTAATCGCCCTGTTCTGATTTTTGAACCGTGTTTAACGGAATAACAATAGCACTGTTGCTGCTATAATCGGCAATTTTTATTGTCGCGGTCATGTTAGGGCGGAGGGTTCTGCGCGACGGTAAAGCGATCTCGATAGCAAAGCTGCGTGATGTTGGGTCAATTACTTTGGCCACAAAAGTCAGTTTGGTAGTTAATGAGTCGTTAGCATCGGGCACCAGTACCTTTACATTATCACCCTGGTTTATACGGCTCGCGTATGATTCAGGAACATCGGCCTTAACTTTCAGGTTATCAGCATTTACAATGCGTATACCTGTAACACCCGGTTGTGCCACCTGGCCCATTTTCAGGTCCATCTGGTCAATGCTGCCATCAATTGGCGAAGTAATGCGGTAAAGATCGGCTTGCTGGCGAAGCATGGATATTTGCTTATCGGCGCTTTGCATTTGCGTTTGCGCCTGCAAATACTGCACTTCGGTACCTATTTTTTGATCCCATAGGTTTTTTTGGCGCTGAAATAAAGTATGCGCCAATGCTGCCTGGGTTTCGGCTTGTGATATGTTTTCTTTTAATACGCTGTTATCCAGCTGCACCAAAACCTGCCCGCGATGAACGTGATCACCGGGTTTAATATAGATACTGGTAATTACACCCGGCGATTGCGGATAGGCCATTACGTTATCCTTCGCGTCAATTTTACCCTGTATATCAACATAATGGGTAAACTTGCCCGCCTTTACCGGCAAAGCGCTTACATCGATACTTTTGGTTGAATCCTGGGTGCCTGTTGAGCCTTGCAGCGCGGCAATTTTTGAGTTTATTTCGGCCGCCTGTTTTTTAAGATCGGCCAATTCTGTTGCTTTATCTTTTGGTTTTGGCGAACATGCTGCCAAAAACACAAGGGCTGGTATGTATACTAATTTTTTCATTTTTATGGTATAAAGTTGTTGAGTTTAGTTAATGTGTGCGTATGCCTTTTCCAGGTCTACTTTGTTTATTAAAGCATTGTATAGCGCCTGTATATATTGATTATCCGCGTTTTCCAATTCGGTTTGCGCCTGTGTAACCTCAATGCTTGAACCCACCCCCTGCGCGTATTTAATTTTTGATACCCGTAATACTTCCTGGGCCAGTTCGCGACTGCGCTTTTGGTTATTCAGCGATTGTATGCTGTTATCAAACATGATCTGCGCGGCGCTTGCCTGTAAATTGAGCGCGTTTCTAACATTGTACAGATCATTTTGCGCTTTTTGTACATTGATCTCTGTTTGTCGTAACTGGTTAACGCGCTGCCCCCCGCTAAATATCGGGATACTTAAATTTACCCCAATATAGCTGTTAGGGTAACCATGGTTATACAAGTATTTCATTTGATTTTCCTGGAACACATCCCCAAAACCTCCGGTTAAAACAAATGTGGGCAGGTAAGCTGCTTTTTTGCTTTTTACATCCAACTGGTTAAGTTTTACATTGGTTTCTAATAACTTATATTCTATCCGGTTATGATAAAATGCGGTATCAATAGTATTTTGTGCAACCTTTTGATCTAAATTTATACTCTCCAGTTTATCGGTTAAGGTTATCTCCTGTTGTATGGGCATTCCCATCTGGAACTTAAGCATTTCGTAATTCAATACCAGGGCACGGGCAACATTATCCCTATTGGTAACCAGGTTGTTGTATTGAACAGCCAGGCGGTCAACATCAATTTTTTCAACAAAGCCTTGTTTGTTTTGCTGGGTAGTTTGATCAAACTGCTGTTTTAGCTGGGCAATATTGGCATCCAGCAGTTTTATCTGCTCATTGCTTACCAATACCTGGTAATATGCTTTGGTTACATTAACATTGGTTTCAATTTTTGAACGAACCAAACTGCGTTGCGAAAGTTCTTTAAAAGTTTTAACAGCCTCCAAACCCACTATAAAAGTTCCGCTGAACAACAACTGGCTCGCCTGAATAGAATAGGTATTGTTGTACTTAACAGCTCCAAACGGAAATTGGATCAACGGGGCTTTCAGATCTATCGGGGTAACAAAAATGTTGGGGCCAACTGACGCCGGCGGTTTCAGAAAATCCTGGAACGATGCTGTGCCGTTTACCTGGGGCAAGCCGGTGCCAATGGTTTCCTTTACTTTATACTCGGCGCTTTTTACGTCAAGCCCCGCGTTTTTTACCGAATCCTGGTGTTCGTAGGCGTATCTTATACAATCGGCCAGGCTAAAGTTTGGCGCTGGTGCCTGTTGCGCATACCCACCTAAAGTTATGGTACATATTAAGGTAGCTGTTAAAAAAATATATTTCATTGTTATGATATTGTGTTTGGTTTGATGTTTCATTTTTTATTTCATTCAAATTAACTTACCGGTTTTGACAACCTTATGTCAGCAGGAAATTATTCATTCGGTATATTTTTAAATTGATTTAACAGTTTGTAACCCTTCAACGTACAAATACCATAATTAAAATGCTCTAAAAACTGGTACTGTACCTTCCAGGTACTAAAATCGGCTATGGGGAACAAAGCTGTATTAAATCCCATTTCTACCTGTGAAACACGCATTCTTGCTATTATTTTTACATCAATCTCGGGCCTTATGTACCCCTGGTTAATGCCTTTTGTTAAAAGCTCTTCTAAAGTATGGACCAATACATGTGCCTTAAAATCCTGGAACTGTTTCCAGGCTTCAGGGTGATATTTTTGCAGGTCATGTATCACAATGGGGTTGATCCTTGAAAATATTTCTTCCGAGCATTTCATCATATTGATCATCTCTTCGATCACATTCCCCGATTTACCGATAATGGCACACATCTGGTCTTCATCATCCTGCAGCTTTTTCTTTACCAGCGCCAGTACCAACTCGTTTTTATCCTTAAAGAACTGGTATATGGTTTTTTTTGACATGCCTAAATGTTTGGCAATATCATCCATGGTTACGCTTTTTATCCCTGCTTGTAAAAACAGGTCCTCACCCCCTTGTATTATCCTATCGGTCTGAACCATTGACTTCATTGGTCAAAACTATGGAAACATTTTTAGATTTCAAAGTTTCCATTTGAAAAAAGTTTTTAACATATGTTTACCGACAGTTTGTGTTATACCTCAAAAAAGCTATTTATTTTGAAATTGTTACCTTTGCGTAAATTACCAACCATGACACTCACACCTCTTTCTGCAATATCCCCTATTGATGGCCGCTACCGGAATACTACCGCTAAACTTGGCGAATATTTTTCGGAATACGCTCTGATCAAATACCGGGTATTTGTTGAGATCGAATATTTCATAGCCCTGCACCGGCACCCATTGCCGCAATTACAAAATTTAGATAAAAATGTGCCCGAAAAGTTACGGGATATATACAGAAATTTTACCGACACGGATGCGCAAAGTATAAAAGATATAGAGAAAATAACCAATCATGATGTTAAAGCGGTTGAATACTTCATCAAACAAAAGTTCGATGTGTTGAACCTACAGGCCTATAAAGAGTTTATCCATTTCGGCTTAACCTCGCAGGATATTAATAATACCGCTATACCCTATACTTTTAAACTGGCATTGAACGAGGTTTACTATCCCGCTATTAATGAATTGGTTAACCTGCTTAAAAAATATGCTGTCGAATGGGACAAAGTACCCATGCTGGCCCATACCCACGGTCAGGCCGCGTCGCCTACCCGTTTGGGAAAAGAGATACAGGTGTTTATTGAGCGCCTGGAAAATCAATTGCACCAGCTAAGGCAAATACCGTCATCAGCCAAATTTGGCGGGGCTACAGGTAATTTTAACGCGCACCATATAGCCTACCCGAAAATTGACTGGAAAGCATTCGGCGATAGTTTTGTGAACGATACGCTTGGTTTGAACCGCTCGCAATTCACTACCCAAATAGAGCATTACGATAATTTTGCCGCGCAATGCGACGCGTTAAAAAGGATAAATACAATTCTTATAGACCTTGACAGGGATATGTGGGCATACATATCAATGAACTATTTTAAGCAGCAAATAAAAGCGGGCGAAATAGGCTCATCGGCCATGCCGCATAAGGTTAACCCGATTGATTTTGAAAACTCGGAAGGAAACCTGGGTTTAGCCAACGCGCTGTTTGAGCATTTGGCCGCCAAGCTGCCTGTTTCAAGGTTGCAGCGTGACCTCACCGATTCAACCGTATTACGTAACATAGGCGTGCCTGTTGCGCATACTTTAATAGCCATCAGATCAACCGTAAAAGGTTTAAATAAGTTATTGCTGAACGAGGCAGTGATCAGTTCTCATTTAGATGCTAACTGGGCGGTAGTTGCAGAAGCTATACAAACCATATTGAGGCGTGAGGGTTACCCCAACCCTTACGAGGCTTTGAAAGAGCTTACACGCACCAATACGCACGTCAACGCGCAAACCATTGCTGAGTTTGTGGACACTTTGCAGGTGGGTGATGCGATTAAAGAGGAGATCAAAAGAATAACACCTTTGAATTATACAGGAATTTGAGCTAAAAGCGCAAAGCTAAAAGCAGAAAGCGAAAAAAAGCTTTGGACTTTTTGCTTTTGGCTTTCAGCTTTAAGTACAAAGTCATTCAGTCGTCATAACTATTAAATAGTAACCTATAAATCAAAAACCTGCCTAACTTTGTTTATTCAAATAGAAAGATAAAGATGAATATCAACGTATATACCGAATCGACTCCCAACCCGGCAACCATGAAGTTCATTGTGAACAAGTTGCTGATAAATGGCAGTGTGGATTACGCTACTAAGGAAAGCGCCGAAAAATCACCTTTCGCAAAGGAACTCTATAAATTTTCATTTGTTAACGGTGTATTCTTCGCCAGCAATTTTGTTACTGTTACCAAAACCGAAGGTACCGAATGGGATGATGTGGAACCAATACTGAAAGAGTTTGTAAAAGGCGCGGTTGAAGCCGAGTTACAGGTTCAGCTGGAAGAGCAGGAAGAAGTGAATTTTGAAGGAACCGATACCGAAATAAAAATTCAGCAAATATTAAATGATTATGTGCGTCCGGCCGTTGAGCAGGATGGCGGCGCTATCTCCTATCGTTCGTTCGACGCAGGTGTGGTTACTGTTGAACTGCGCGGTTCATGCAGCGGGTGCCCGTCATCAATTATCACCCTAAAATCGGGTATTGAGAACTTGCTTAAACGTATGGTTCCTGAAGTTACCGAAGTGGTATCTGAGGCATTGTAATTATTTAGATTACACAGATTTAAAAGGATTGCACTGATGTGTGATCCTTTTTTTATTTGAAATACTGCTGAATAACTTCGAGCATCTCACCTGTGAACTTACCATTAGTAGCCAGTAACTCACGCGTATCCAATACCTCATCACCGCCTTTAAAGTTTACTACATGGCCCCCGGCTTGTTTTACTATCACTATTCCGGCGGCGGCATCCCAGGCGTTTAGGTTGTATTCGTAGTAGGCATCAAACCGGCCGGCGGCGGTATAGGCCAAATCAACCGCGGCTGAACCTAAACGGCGCAAACCATGGCAGTTTTTCATCAGGTAAGTAAATAGTTCGATGTATTGGGGCTGTTTTCCAAAGTCATAATATGGAAAACCGGTAGCGATCAGGCTATCGCTAATTGCAGGCGCTTTGCTTACTTTAATTTCTTTGCCGTTCAGGTATGCCGGTGCGCCTTTCCAGGCATAAAAACATTCATCCTGGTTAATTTCGTATACCACGCCTAAAACCAGTTCGTCATATTCTTTAAGGGCAATGCTTACCGAAAATACCGGCAGGCCGTGTATAAAATTAGTGGTGCCGTCAAGCGGGTCAATTACCCAGTTATACCGCCCGGCTACTTTGTTGTTGGTTTGTTCTTCGGTTATAAAACCTGCTTCGGGAAGTATTTTTTCAAGGCCGGCTACAATTAACTTTTCTGCAGTTTTATCAACGTATGATACCAGGTCGTTTAATCCCTTGTATTCTACCTGATCGGTATTGAACGTTTTTCTTTCCTGCCTTATAAAATCACCGGCTTGTTTTGAAAGTTCAATTACCCGGTTTGCTACCTGTTCCAGCTGCATGATGTCGTAATGATAGGCTAAATGAGAAAAATTTATGAATAAAAAAACTGGCAAAAAACAGGCTCAGCATAGCTAAAGGCCTTGCCACGGGTGGATACATATGAAAATAGTGGATAAGCATATCAATAACGCCCCAGTTAGCAAAAAAGCCAATAACAGCTACCAAAGTAAAACGAACAAACTGCTGTAAGGATGATGTTTTTGATTCGGCAAATACCAGGTATTTAGTTATTAAAAAATTAACTACCACGCCTAAACTATAGGATATAACCAAAGAAACAGTCGAATTACGTAATTCTGAATTAAAAAAGTGATATCTTTTTTGAGTAAGCAGGTTATGATAAAGTAAATAAAAAACAGATATATCTACAAAAAAACCCATTCCTGCCGAGAGCACGAACCTTGCTACCTGATTCTTTAATAGTGTTTTTTTCCAGGTATTTTTATTGGCCATGCTTAACCGCTACTTTCTTGTTCCTGTTCAATCCTGATATAATGAGGTATGCTCCGCCAATTACCAGGCAAATTGATATTAATTCGGCCTGGGTAAATGATAGGCCTGCCACAACGTAGCGGGTATTTACGCGTATCAGTTCGATCAAAAAGCGCTCAACGCCGGCCAAAATAAGATATATACCAAACATGATGCCCGGTATTTTAATGCGATCGCGGATGCTCCATAAAAAAAGGAATAAAAGCAGGCATACTATGGTTTCATAAAATGAAGTAGGAAATACCGGTTGGTGTAACACAAAGCAATATTTACCTTCTGTACAATTTGCAATTTTATCACCTTCTGCATTAACATTATGCGGAAACCTAAACGCCCACATCCAATCAGGCGCCCAACTTAACCATTGCGGTTTTGGCGACAGGTTTGCAATACCCCAATCACCATCGCCCGACATTTGGCAGCCTATGCGCCCTACCGCGTAAGACAGCATCATACCCGGCCCGCCAATATCCAGCATGGTTAAAGGTTTGATACCGTGTTTATTGGCTATATAAAGAACAGCCGCTCCACCGCATATTAAGCCCCCAAAAAAGGTAAGTCCGCTTGTACCAAAAAGCATCCCTGAAGGATTGCGCATAAATTCGTCCCAATTCTCTAGCCCATTAAACAACTTTGCGCCTGCAAATCCCCAAAAGGCCGCCCATATCAATATACTGCCCATCAGTTCATGTGGGTGAACCTTTATTTTTTTGGTTACTGGTAAGGGTAAACGCTGCTTTTTATTTTCGGCATACGCCCAATAAGCAAATACGGCCGCTAAAATAATTCCGCCTATAAAATTACCGCGGGTTGATAGAATAAAACCCTGCGGATCGTCGATCAAAGCATGGAAATTAAGCACCATATCCACTATTTTATATCCCAACACAAATCCAAACAAGCCATTTCCTGCCAATTCGGCTATGGAAATGGGTTTACCTATGGTTACTGTTTTTTCGAAAGGATGGATATAACCTAATTTTTCTTTTCGCTTAAATTCTTCGGTAAAAGCCCAGTAGCCTGCCATAAAAGCGATTGCCACGAAAAAACCAAATGTTTGGATAATCTTAAATAATTCAATGTGGAGCCCTGTGAAGTACTCAATCAGGTAGTAAAGATTTGGAAACATCTATGTTGTAAATTTACAGCGAATATAAAACTTAATGTACTAATATTTCTTCGCTTTCGGTTATTTCAACATCACCATCGAGTGAAATTTTTGTTAAACACACGGTTTTTAGTTCATTTACCAATACCGGGTCGAATTTGGTTTTTACTTTTATGTAGTTGCGGGTAAAGCCGTGCATAAAGCCATCTTTAATATCACCTTCAAATAAAACTTCTTCTGATTTGCCTAATTGGGTATCATAAAAAGCCCTGCGTTTTTTGTCGGATAAAATGTGCAGCATCTTGCTCCTGTCAGCTCTTGTTGAGCCGGGTACAACGTCGCTCATTTCGGCAGCCAATGTATTTTCCCTTTCCGAATAGGTGAATACGTGCAGGTAGGCTATATCCAGTTCATTCAAAAAATTGTACGTATCAATAAAATCTTCCCTTGTTTCACCGGGAAAGCCCACTATTACGTCAACGCCAATGCAGCAATCAGGCATTAATTGTTTTATTTTAGTAACCCTTTCAGCATATAATTCGCGTTTATACCTGCGGCGCATCATGCTTAAAATTTTAGCGGAGCCCGATTGCAGCGGGATATGAAAATGCGGCACAAACCGTTTAGAAGCAGCTACAAATTCAATGATCTCATCCGTCAGCAAATTAGGTTCGATGGACGATATGCGAATGCGGTCAATGCCCTCTACCCTGTCTAATGCTTTAACCAGGTCGAAAAAACGGGTTTCGCGTTTGCCGTTTATAATGCCGAAATCGCCCAGGTTAACCCCGGTCAATACAATTTCTTTTACGCCTGAAGCGGCAATTTGTTCGGCCTGTTCAATCACGCTTTCAATAGTATCGCTGCGGCTGCTGCCACGGGCCAGCGGGATGGTACAAAACGAACAGGAATAATCGCAGCCATCCTGAACTTTTAAAAAAGTACGGGTACGGTCGCCGAATGAATAAGCAGGAACAAAACGGTTGGCTTCTGAAACAGGCTGGTTATAGACCAGCGCTTTAGGCTTTTTAGTTAGATCGGTAATATGGTCGATGATCTGAAATTTTTCCGCAGCGCCTAAAACCATATCTACGCCGGGGATGTTGGCTATTTCTACGGGTTTTAATTGCGCATAACAACCTACAATGGTTACATAGGCATGTGGTGACACTTTCAATGCTTCCCTGACTATTTTTTTGCACTTTTTATCGGCATTATCTGTTACCGAGCAGGTGTTTATCACATATACATCGGGCGTATCGGTAAAATCAACGGTATCAAAACCGGCATTGCTGAACAACCGGCCAAGCGTTGATGTTTCCGAATAATTGAGTTTGCAACCCAGCGTATAAAATGCGACTTTTTTGTTCATTTTTCGGGTGCAAAGATAAGTTTTTTAGAGATTAGTTGGTTAGCTATTCAGACATCCACCTATAACTTTCATCGTACAATCCCATCAAATCAATAACCCGGTTCACCACCGTTAAAGCCACCTCATCAACAGTTTGCGGTTTGCTGTAATAGGACGGCACCGCCGGGCAAATTATCCCACCCGCCTCTGTAACGGTTGCCATATTGCGGATATGGATTAAATTAAGCGGCATATCGCGGGCCACTAATATAAGATTTCGGCGTTCTTTGAGGATAACATCCGCTGCGCGGCCGATCAAATCGTCTGATACACCCGAAGCAATCCTTCCCAAAGTGCCCATTGAGCAGGGTATAACGATCATGGTATCAAACTTTGCAGAGCCGGAGGCAAAGGGCGCCATAAAATCATTTTTAGCATAAAATTTATAGGGATACCGGGTATAATCCTCATTATCCAGTTCAAATTGCCATACCTGTTTTGCATTGTCCGACATTACAACAGCCACCTCTGCAATCTGGCTGTTTAGCTGCTGCAATTTATCCAGCAATAACCGGGCATATATGGCGCCGCTGGCGCCGGTAACGGCAACGATAATTTTTTTCTTCATTACAAAAAGATTCAACAAACAAAGGTGGTGAAAGTTACGGGCACAAAAAAGGGTCGAATAACAAGTACCCGACCCTACATCTACCTATGAAAAACATGCCCTTTGAGAGGGCAATACAAATGTAATAACAGTTTTTTAATAATTAAACAATTTATTAAAATTAATTTAACGCTTATTTGCAAAATTTTTATCGATCAAAGTTTGGATAATACCATCAACCATACCAACGCTGGGCACATATATGCTTTTAATACCGGCCCATTTCATTACAGCGAGGTATATTTCGCAAGCCGGTATAATAACATCGGCCCTGTCCTGGCTTAAACCCAGTACATTTATGCGGTCTTTCAGCGAAAACGAATCCAGGTAATTATAAAGCGATTTGAGTTTGCTAAACGACAAGGGGGTCTTTTCCTTTTCGTCGGATAATTTATACAATTTATTAATATTGCCACCGGTGCCGATGCCTGATATGTCTTTAAAGTGACGGGTATGCTCGCGTATAAAATTCTTCATCGCGTCCCATGTTTCGTCGGTATCCTGGTTATCCAGTATGCGTATGGTACCAATGTTGAAGGATTTTGAAGCGATCAGTTCACCCGATGAAAACAGGGAAAGCTCGGTACTGCCCCCACCTACATCGATATATAAGTAATTTTTATTTTTATCAATGTTTTTTTCTGCATGACTGGCATATATAATACTGGCTTCGGCCTGGCCGTGAACAATTTCGAGGTCAACATTTGCCTGTTCTTTTACTTTTTTTACTACTTCACTGCCATTTTTTGCTTCGCGCATAGCCGACGTAGCACAGGCCATATAATCAACTACCTTATATACATCCATCAAGTTGCGGAAAGCAAGCATAGTCTTTACCAGGTCATCAGTTTTTTTATCGGATATATGCTGATGTAAAAACGCGTCGTCACCCAAACGTAACGGAACGCGGATCAGTGTATTTTTTTTAAAGGAGATCGATCCGTCGTTCTCAATAATTTCAGCAATAAGTAACCTTACCGCATTTGAACCTATGTCTATTGCTGCGTATCTCAATTTGTTTTGTTTTTGTTTTTCAGGTAATTGTAAGTGTCAATTTGTGCCCTAACAGGTAAAGCTGAGCTGGTTTTATGATATTTATTGGTATTCTGGCTGTTAATTTCACGCGCTTTGGTATTATCGTTTAACTGAATATCAATAATATCCCTTATTTCTTTCTTTATATCTTTATCATAGATGGGGAA
>Ga0206971_10009_pt1 | contig 67520 bp, 57 predicted proteins | sample Alteio_BWOrgHeat_85_FD_152917 | JGI IMG/M metagenome (GOLD analysis project Ga0206971, IMG submission 152917) | Enriched cells from forest soil in Barre Woods Harvard Forest LTER site, Petersham, Massachusetts, United States -... | ecosystem: Environmental > Terrestrial > Soil > Temperate forest >...
GCGAAAACCAAAGCGGCAGATCAACTCCACATTAGTGCGTAACTGGGCCATCGAGGCCTCGCATATCCCCGTTTGGCTGTTTGAAGAAAGCTACCAGGTGGTTGGCGACTTAGCCGAAACCATGGCGCTGTTGATGCCGCAGCATTCAGGCAACAGCAATAAAACCCTTACCGATTGGATAGGTGAGATCAATGCGCTGGGAGATAAAACCGAGGAACAAAAAAAGCTGTGGCTGATGGAATCATGGGCTATGCTGGACAGCAGCGAGCGCTTTGTTTTTAATAAACTGCTTACCGGCGGGTTTAGAGTCGGCGTATCGCAAACCCTGGTTACAAAGGCGCTGTCCGAAATTTCCGGGATAAAAGCAGTATACCCATGCGTCAGGTAAACGCATTCGCAGGCCGTGGCGTCTATCGCGCTGATGAGTCCATCCCAATCAGCATGGTCCGATAACACAAACCCGCGGTCGGCCGCGCGGCGGCGCTTGGCTCCCCGAAGGGCCATCCATCCGGAACAATAACCAAACTCATAGGGTTGAAACCGCCGCATCCACGGTGTGCCAACGGATGATGGCGGCGCCAGGATAATGCCTTTACGCACTTCGTCTTTATTCGACTCAGGCGTTATCCTTTCCGTAGGGTTTAAAAGGATGCCGTTGCGGCGTAATGCCTCATTTGTATTTTCTATAACCCCATGCGTATAAACTTTGCCCAGGGAAAGATCGAGGTTTTGCAGGATGCGCTGGGCTTTGCCCAATGAATAACCTACCAGTACGGTAGCCTGCCCCTGCAGCAGGTTATTGCTCCACCAGGCGTTAATGTCGTCAAAAATCGCCTGCTGAGGCTTCCACTGAAAAACCGGCATCCCAAAGGTACATTCAGATATAAAATGATGGCAGCGCACGGGTTCAAACGCAGCAGAAATACCATCATTTTCTACTTTATAATCGCCCGATACCACCCAAACCTGGCCCTGGTATTCAACCCTTACCTGTGCCGAGCCTATCACATGTCCCGCAGGATAAAGAGCAATCTGCACGCCGTTTTTCATCACCTTTTCGCCATAGGCCGCCGTTTGCAATTGAATTTCGCCGAGGCGATATAGCAGCACCTCCCTGGAGTCGTTATGCGCCAGGTAATGTTTATGCCCCGCATAGGCGTGATCGGCGTGAGCGTGGGTGATCACTGCATCGTCAACCGGCTTCCAGGGGTCGATATAAAATTTCCCCTGTGGACAATAAATACCTTTATCGGTAAACTCAAGCAGCGGTTTTGCCATAGCGATAAATAAAAATGGCTTTAAATAACAAATCCCGGTTACCCGGGATTTGTTTGATTACGGAATTAAATCTTATTGATTCGCAGGACTAGCCATCCCTCCGCCGGTAGTGCTGGTATATTTATTATCCAGGCCGATATAATCGGTCAATATCTGGCCGGCCTCTTTCTTTAAAAAGTCAAGGTCCTCATTTGTCGGCTTCGGCTGGCCTTTCTTCAATGCCGGCAGGCCCATCGCAACGCGACGATCGTTCTCATTATCAAGCGATTTCTTGTCGTCGGCTTCGCGTTGTTTCTTTAATTGATCCTCGTTCAGCACGATGCTCTTTTCATCATCATGCTTTTTAAAATCTGCTATATCCTCAAGCAGGTATTTATAGCTGGCACTGGCAGCCATACGCTGATCGTGCAGCTGTTTTAATTGCGGCAATACCGCTGTAAAGTCGCCAAACTTTGTATAATCGGTTTTTGCGATCACATCAAATGGCATGGCTGATGGTTCAGTATCCTCACCATATTTATCCATCGGAATAACTGACGGGAACTGTATATCCGGCATCACCCCTTTGTGCTGGGTGGAATTACCGGTTATGCGGTAAAACTTCGCGATAGTTAAATTCAGCTGGCCAAAAGTGCTTTGGCTGCCGGTAGCTATTATTTTAGTGTTTTTAGCCGCAAACTCTGCCACACGGTCGTGCAGGGCTGGTATCTTGTCCAGGTCGATAGCGTTTTGCACCGATCCTTTCCCATAGGTTTGGGTACCGATGATGATGCCTCGCCCATAATCCTGAATGGCGCCCGAGAAAATTTCGGTAGCCGAAGCGCTGAACCTGTCAACCAGTATGGCCAGCGGGCCGCTATACGCTATGGATGGATCTTCATCCTTATCCTTTTCAATCTGATCGCCAGAGTCACGCACTTGTACCACGGGACCTGTTTTGATAAACAGGCCTGTAAGCTCAATCGCCTCCATCAGTGACCCGCCGCCGTTTTCGCGCATATCCATAACAATGCCGTCTACACCTTCCTGTTTCAATGAATCGAGCAGCAGTTTAACATCGTGGGTAGTGCTCTTGTAATTGGGGTTACCCGATCGATAGTCGTTAAAGTCGATATAAAAAGCCGGGACAGAAATAATTCCTATCTTAATGGTCTTACCATTGCTTTGATAAGTTTTGATCTCTTTTTTGGCCGATTCGTCTTTTAAAATGATCTTTTCGCGCACCATCTCAACAACCTTGGGCTTGCCCGAAACGGCTGTGCCTTTTGGCAATATCTCCAGCCTTACGGTGGTGCCTTTAGTGCCGCGGATCAATGCGATCGCATTCTCTATCCTCCAGCCGATAATGTTTTGAAATTCGCCTTCTTTCCCTTGTCCTACACCAACAATACGGTCATCAACGCCCAGTTGTTTGCTTTTATCAGCCGGGCCGCCGGGAACAATAGATTTAATAATGATATAGTCGTTTTCGGTATTTAAACCGGCGCCAATGCCTTCCAGCTGCCGCGACATATCGATATTGAAGTTCGCCGCATTTGAAGGGGTAAAATAGTTGGTATGCGGATCGATTGCATTGGTAAACGCATCCATAAATGCCTGGAAAACGTCCTGGTTGTTCAGTTTATCCGCCTGGGATAACAAATTCTCGTAGCGCTTTTTTAGTGTTTCTTTGTCCTTAGCCAGGTCGGGATCAGCAAGTTTTAAATTCAGCAGGTCATATTTGGTGCGCAGTCCCCAAACTTTATCCATCTCGGCTTGTGAAGCAACCCAAGGCAGCTTCTCACGGTCGTAAACAAAATTTTCATTCTGGTTGAAATCGAAATCACCGCCTAACTGTGCGATAGAATATTTTACATGTTCAAGATACCTTTTCTGGTAAACATTAAAAATATAGAACACATCATTAAGGTTGCCGCTTTTTACATCGTCGTCCAGAACGTCTTTATATTTATTAAAATCAGCAATGTCCGATGCCAGGAAATAATTATGGCCTTCGTCCAGCATTTTTATATACCGGTTAAATATTACTTCAGAAATCGAATCGTTAAGCGGTACTTTTTTATAGTTGTAATTAGATATCAGTTCTGCCACTGTTTTACACACAATACTTTCCTGCTCATCAGGCTGCAAATCGTTGGAGCCGGCAACTTTAATAGGTTTGCGGGGCGCTGCATGGCAAGCGAGCGCAACGCCTATCACCAGCATTAAATAAATTCTTTTAAACATGTCTTTTACGTTCTTTAAATCGGGTATATTCAATAACATCAATTGTTGTGCCTATTAAATTGCTAATGTATAAATAAAAAGAGACAGCGTAATGCCGTCTCTTTTATATGACTAACAATAATACAATAATGTTTCAAATGTTTGCAAAAACATTTTGCATTTTACGATATTGTTACAAAGCACTTTTTACTAAACTGATATACACGGGGTTTATTATTCGGCTTTGGTACTATTTTGAGCGCCGTCTGCGTATATCAAAACGGGTTTTTGTTTGGGCAGCTTGTTTTGAGTAATATATTGCCCTGCTAATTCGATGGTTTCCAGGTATTCATTCAAGCCCTTAGCGTAAGCCAGGTCATGGGCTTCGGTAAGGTCTTGCTGGGCAAGTGCAATTTCGCCCATCTTTGCCTTTACTGTAGCAATATCAATCAAATTCTCTATGGTATGCTTATCGTCGTTTTCCTGGCGGGATATGTTGTTGCTCTGCAGCAAATACCAAATCGCTTCTGAGTAGCGGCTTTCCTGCACATACAAATGGGCAAGTTCAGTAAAATTATAGCTGGCGTCATGATAAACCCTGAAACGCATGTTATGCTGCGCAACTTTCATCACCACGTTCTCCGCTGCCTCCAGGCTATAATCACTGGGGCCATAAGTAACCGGCAAAATTTTAGGGCTAAGTATCTTATAGGGAGCAAACCGGGTTATCGAACTTGTTGTTAGCAATTCAGCATCCGGGCGTACCACTTTCTTTTTAAACGGGTTCCACTGTGCCGATGCCGACAAGCACATTGTAGTAAAAAGCACCAGCAGGATATATTTCATCGATCTTTTTGCCCGTTTAAATTAATTCGACCTGCAAAAATAGCAATAATTGCTTTAATCAATCCGACTATTTTTACAGGCTAAAATTAACGAATAAACTGTTAATACGGATTATCCGCAATCATGTTACGGACCGCATCCCGGACCGTTCATCAGAACCCAAGCGTAAACCCGAATGAAAAATTCTTTAATCCGGCCTGGGCCGGGCTGTCCTGGAACATATCATTTGCATAATATTTGGCAAATATGCCAAAGTCGCCATAGCCAACCCGCAAAAAGCCGCCATATTCAAACTCGGTAAAGTGGTAAGGGTTATAAAATTTTTGTTCTCCCAGCGCTTTACTGATCTGTTTCACCATCCCTTCCAGCAAAAAGCCACCTTCAGGCCCTGCAACAAAGTGCCAGCGGGTGCCGTGCCGGTCTTCGTTGGTTTGAAACGCGAACGATAGCGGCACACGCAGATAGCTGGACGAAAAGCGGTTTTTGCTATACTGTATGCTGTCCTGCCTGTAGGTTAAAGTAGGCTGATCGCGCAAAATGGTTATATTGTCGTGCAGGCGTATCAGCGTCCAGTCAAAACCTGCCGAAGCAAACAATTTAAAATTAGGGCTGAATTTTATCCCCATCTGGAAAACATCAAAACCTACGTTGCTGGTTTTCCATTGCCGGTAGCTTAAAAACTGGTTTTGCGATTGCAGGGTAAAGCTGCCATGATCAACCAGTGTGGCTAATCCAAGGTCGAACCTGGAAAGCGTTATCCCAATGAAGCCACGCGGGTATCGCCCTTTATAATGATGGGTGGAATCATTTTCCCAATGGTCGCCGCCAATATGTATGGAAAATGAACCATCATTTTTGGATGTATCGGCTTTTGTCGCCTGGCCAAAGCTTAATAAAGCGCCGGCCAAAAATAGTGCTGTTAATATTAGTCGTTTCATATCGTTATTACATAAGTTTTCCATATAGCGACGGATTAAAAACCATCGCTAAAAGTCGTTATAAATGGATGTGTTTATTGAATTGTTTATTCTCCCTTTTTAATTTTTAGAATGCCCAGGTTAATCCCGGTCAGATGTGAGTCGCCGTCCTCGTCACTTGCGAACTGAACCACTTTGTCGGGGCGTTTGTCAAGTTTATCCACCACCAGGTTAACCAGGTCGCCGAAGTTGTGAATTTTGTGTTTTCGTTTCACCAACACCGAATCCTTCTTATTATCGGCGGAGTTTTGGCTTGCCAGTTTATCCGCAATCAGGTTTGAGCCGGGCGTTTGATCGATACTGATTTTTACGGTCGTTTGCAGTGGCACATCCGGCACAATCGGTTTGGTAATAGTAATTGGTTGCGAAACGGTTGCTATTAATTGGGGCTCATTACTTTTTACTGTTTTTGCCGGGTATCCGGCGGTGTCAACATTTTTTTGCGAGGTAATATTCGTTGGACGGTTAGGCTGAATCCTGGCGGCTTCGCCGTCTCTCTTTAACTCAATCAGGTGTTTTTTCTCGGGCGATGCCTGCGTAGCCGGACCTGGTTGCGACTGAACAGTGACCGTACTTTGTGCAATTTCCGGAACGCCGGTTTGTACGGAAGGATGTTCGCTAGTATTCGTTTTTTTCGGGATAAAGAAAACCCCGATGCCAATCAAAACCACAATACCGGCAGCGATGCTCAACCAGGGCGTCAGGCTCTTCCGGCGCTTACCTGCATCCAATCCATCCGTTATGCCCGGCCAAACATTTGCCGATGGCTCGGCTTCAAACATGTCCAGTTTCGCCCGGAACAATTCATCAAATTCCTTATCTTGCATATCCATACTTTTTCCCTTCCATTTTTATTACCTGTTCTCTCAATATACTTCGCGCCCTCGATAGCTGCGATTTTGAAGCGCCTTCTGTTATCCCGACTATCGCAGCAATCTCACGGTGCGAAAAGCCTTCAATGGCGTACAAGTTAAAAACGATGCGGTATCCCGGCGAAAGCTGCTGTATCAGCGCCAACAAATCGTTTGCTGCTAACTTCGCGGTGGCAAGCGGGTTGGTAGCGGCTTCATTTCCGCCTTCTTCCAGGTCGACCAACTGCAACATTTTATGATGTTTGCGGTAGTACTCGATAGAACTGTGCACCATGATCCGCCTAATCCAACCTTCAAACGACCCGTCACCACGGAAATCTTCAATTTTTTGAAAAACCCGTATAAAGCCGTTTTGCATCATGTCTTCGGCCTCCATCCTGTCGGCAGCATATCTGCAGCACACCCCCAGCATTTTGGATGCAAACTGTTTGTACAGCATTTCCTGGGCTTTGCGTTCCCCGGCTTTGCAGCGTTTTACCAGTTCTTCTATCGGGTATTTATTCTCCAAAAACATCATTTACAGGTAAGATGGGACGCATGGGGCAATGGTTGCATGCTGGTTAAAATAAAATTAATTTTTATGTTTTAAAGGAAGCCCTATCTTTATCTGAAATGAAAAAATTTATCCCGCTTTTGCTCATCGCCGGGCTCTTTTGTTCCACGCTTTTTGCACAACAGGCTGCCGAAGTAAACTATATCCTGCTAAAGCCGGATCGCGTTTTCGATGGGAAAGAAATGCATAACGGCTGGTGGGTATTGGTAAAGGGTAATAGCATCCGGGCGGTTGACGACTCGTCAAAAATATTTAAACCATCATCTGCAAGGGCGATCAGCCTTAAAGGAACAACCCTTATGCCGGGGATGATTGAGGGCCATTCTCATCTGTTCCTTCATCCCTATGATGAAACCAGTTGGGACGACCAGGTTTTAACCGAAAGCCGCGCCGAACGCACCGCCCGGGCCGTAACACACGCCAGGGCCACACTGATGGCCGGCTTTACCACTGTAAGAGATTTGGGCACGGAAGGCGCCGGATACGACGATGTAGGTTTAAAAACAGCTATCGCCAAGGGAATTGTCCCCGGCCCAAGGATGTTGTGCGCCACGCGAGCCATAGTAGCCACCGGCAGTTACGGCCCAAAAGTTTTGGTGAACGAAACTGATAATTTGAAAGGCGGCGAAGAAGCTGACGGAATAGACGGCATTACACACGCGGTGCGTTCGCAAATAGGCCACGGAGCCGATGTGGTAAAAATTTATGTGGATTACCGCTGGGGCGATAATGAAGAGGCGGAACCGACATTTACTTTGGAAGAGTTAAAAACTGCTGTTGAAGTGGCTCACAGCAGCGGTCGCATCGTGGCGGTACACTCCGGTACTACGGAGGGAATGCGCAGGGCCATACTGGCGGGCGTAAACACCATTGAACATGGCGACGGCGGCACTCCGGAACTTTTTACCATGATGAAGGAAAAAGGAATTGCGCTTTGCCCTACCCTTGCCGCTACAGAAGCTATTTCAACCTATCATGGTTGGAAAAAAGGTATCGATCCCGATCCCAATGCAGTAAAACAAAAACACTTTATTTTTACAGAAGCGATGAAGGCCGGCGTTACCATTTGCATGGGCGGCGATGTGGGCGTTTTTCCGCATGGCGACAATGCGCGCGAAATGATATTAATGGCCGAATATGGTATGAAACCGATAGATGTGTTACGGTCAGCCACTTCAGTAAACGCAGAAGTTTTCGGACTTAAACTATTGGGCAATATTAAACCCTGGTATCTTGCCGACCTTGTTGCTGTCGAGGGCGACCCCTCAGCAGATATAAAAACCGTAAAACAGGTAAAGCTGGTAATGAAAGACGGCGTTATTTACACCAATTGACCAACTAAAAACTTATGACAATAACAATCTAAATCTGAATATGGAAATAACGACTGAAGTCACTGAACTGGATCACAACGATTTTTACCGAACTTACAGTTTAAAAAGAGGATGGATGCTGCGGGCAGTTCTTTTATTGGTCCCCGACCTTCTTTTGTCGGCGGTCATACCGATTTCCTCGTTTTACCTTGCGAATGTGATCCTGATCGGAATAATATTAGTTCCATTTTTTTTCGGGCTGCCTTATCTTCTTGCAAAAAAGCGGATCAGAACCATCTATGAGCAAACGCCGTCGCCCAACGGCCGAAAAACGTTCAGGCCTTTTGCGTCGGGCATTGAGGTAACTGACGAAACAACAACGACCTTTTTAAGGCACGAAGACCTCAAGCAAGTGGGAAGAACCGGCGACTACGTTTACATCTTCACCCGCTTTAACGGTTACTATCTTTTACCAATCTGGTGCTTTTCTTCAGAAGACCAGGCAGCGCATTTTATGAGCCTGGCAAACAGCGGCATGGCCCAGGCAACGGGCAAACAGCCTAAAACTCCGCTAACTTTTAAGCCAATATATCTTTTAGGGCTGCTTTGCCTGATACCGGCACTTGGTTTTATTGCGGGCCTTGTGCTGCTGATATTAGGGATAGTGCATTTCAAAGATAGAGTGTTCATTATTATGGGTGCAATCGGGATGCTGATCACCATTGGCATTTATGGCTCCCTGTTTTATTTTTCGATGAACACTGATGTTTTCCGATCCGGATTTGCAGATATCGCTCAAACCGAGGTAAATGACCTGGTGAAAAACGTTGAGTTTTACAAGCTTCAAAACGGGAACTACCCGGATAGTTTGCAGCAGATCGAGACAAAAGACAGCTTTACCAGTATTTACGACCCGTTATCGTCGAAAAAACTAACTGATAAACAGGAGCCTTTTCACTATACCAGGAAAGGAAATAGGTATTTGTTGTTCTCCGTAGGGCAAGATGGTAAAGCAAATACGGCTGATGATATTTATCCAAACCTTACAAACGCAGATACCAGTAAATTGGGTTTTATAAGGAAGCCGGAACGATAGCTTAAGATGTGAAATTGGAAGAACAGTATTTTGATGGTTGGTAAAATAGATCATTCCGTCAAATGGCATTTTGGTTAGAATGTGTATATTTGTTAAAAAAAATGTGTATGAGAACCAATATTGATATCGACGACGATTTAATGGCTAGGGCACGAAAATTAAGCAATATTAAAACCAAAAAAGCTTTGGTTGAAGAGGCTTTGCGGCTATACATCACAATCGAAAATCAGAAGAAATTGATTGATTTGTGGGGAAAGATTGAGGTTGACGAAAAAGCTTATGAATAATGGATGTCGTTTTAGTTGATACTTCCGTTTGGATAAACTTTTTTAAAGGACAGGAAACTCCGTCAACTATTCTTTTAAAAAACAATCTTACCAACTTTATTATCGCTACTTGCCCTGTGATCATCCAGGAGGTCTTACAGGGAGTATTATCTGACAAGGAGTTCAGGTCAGTCAATTCACATTTTAGTGGTCTGCTTAAACTTGTTGACGACCCATACGAATTAGCAATAAATGCCGCTGAACTATACCGGGAAATAAGAAAAAAAGGATTTACAATCCGGAAGCCAAATGACTGCCTTATTGCTTGCTACGCCATAAAAAACAAGGTAAAATTATTGCACGACGATAAAGATTTCAAATTTATTGCACAGAACAGCAATTTATTAATTCAACTTTAGCAATAAGTCTTCACTTCCTCATCCTGGTTCTTTTATACACCTTCACCGCTATCATCAAAATTAGCGCCAAAGTAATCAACCCAAACGTTCCGTATGCCCAATTCAACGTGTCCTTTAATACTGCCAGGAAAACGATTGCAAATAGAAAAATCGTAGCTACCTCGTTCCACAATCGCAGCTTGGTGGAGTTCCATTTAAAAATCCCTTGCTCCATCTGCTTCATCTGGTTTTGGCAAATGAAATGGTACACCAGCAAGCCAGCTACAAAACCAAGTTTAAGCTGCATCCACGGCTGCTGCAGCCAGCCCGGCACAATAATCAGCATCGTGATACCCGCCGCCAACACAAATAACATAGACGGAACGGTGATAATATACCACAGCTTTTTTTCCATAATGACAAACTGGTTGGATAGGATCGTCCGGTCAGGCTCCGGTTTTTCCTGGGCTTCGGTATGGTAAATAAACAGGCGCACCATGTAAAACAAGCCCGCAAACCAGCAGACGATAAAGATGATGTGTATGGCAAGAATATAGTTATACACGAATTTTCACGAATGATTTCGAATTACACGAATAAAATTTGACACTAATATCTACAAATTTAACTAATTCGAATGTTAGCGAATTTAAACTTCCTGCTTTCCCAGGCAGGTTTGTGAAAATTCGTCCTCATTCGTGTAATTCGTGTCAATATTTTTTTATTATATCGACCGCGTACTTCACATTGTCAAACGGAATATCAGGCATAATGCCGTGGCCCAAATTGAATATAAAGCCATTTTCGCCTTTCATCCTGTCGAACAGGCGGTAAATGCGGTCTTTTATTACTTTTTTATCCGCGTATAAAATGTGCGGATCCAGGTTGCCCTGAACAGCTATGCCTGCCGGTAACCGTTTTTTAATATCGAGCAGATCGGCATTCCAATCAACAGATATTACATCCGGTTTCGCTTCGGCCATAAGCGGCGCAAATACCGAGCTCCCCTTGCAAAAGGAAATTACCGGTATGCCTTTGCGATTTAATTTGCTGATGATCTCGGCAATATATCGGTGCGAAAACTCCTTATAATCGTCCCAGGCCAGCGCCTGCGCCCAACTGTCGAATATCTGGACAGCATTTACACCGGCGGCGATCTGCAAATTAAGATAATCGGCAGTAACGGTCGCAATTTTCGATAAAAGCTTATGCGCCAACTCCGGCTCATTATGCATAAACAGTTTGGTAAGCTTAAAATCTTTGGACGAGCCTCCTTCAACCAAATAGCTCATTACCGTAAAAGGCGCTCCTGCAAAACCAATAAGCGGAATACTGCCATTTAGGCGTTGTTGTATAACCTTTATCGCGTCAGCAACATACTGCAGCTTGTGGGCTACATCTGTTTCAAGCCAGTCAACATCAGCGGCATTGCGCACCGGATTGGCAAACCTGGGTCCGATGTTTTGCGTGAAGCTCAAATCGCCGCCCATCGCCTCGGCTGTTACCAGTATATCCGAAAACAATATCGCTGCATCAATCCCCAGCAAATCAACCGGCAACATGGTAACATCGGCGGCGATTTCCGGAGTTTTGCACATTTCTAAAAAAGAATATTTGTTTTTTATGTCCCAATATTCTTTCATGAAACGGCCCGCCTGCCGCATCATCCATACCGGTGGACGCGCAGCGGGCTCGGAAAATGCGGCCTTTATAAATAATGAATTTGTCATAAAATCATTCGCAGGGGCGCTCCCTACGGGTTATGTCTTTTTAGTTCCTCGTGAAGGCGCTTGATCACGTCTTTCATTTTCGCGTTCATTTTTTCTTCGTGCTTTTTTGTTAGCTCAAGATAAGCGTCCGCTTTTTCCAGGTTGCCGAGCCTGATATTCAGATTGGCCACATGAACCAGCGTCGCCACGTGATCATTGACAGAGCGTAAAGGATATTGAGCTGCAATTTCGTAATGTTTCTCTGCATCGTCAAAGTCCTGCTTTTGCAGGCAAACGCCGGCCATCAAAAATTCATAGTACCCCCTGCGATTTTTGCTAAGCCACTCCGGCCGTAAAATCTCCAAAAGCGAACGCTCTGCCTTTTCATAATCTTTATGGTGAAAATACCTTGCGGCAACCACCAGGGTACCCTGGCGCAGGTAGTCCCAGCCAAGTAATACGATCATCATCAGCGCTAGGGCAGCTAATTCATACCAATGTCTGTCCACCAAAATTATCAGCGAAAGAAAGAATATAGTGCCGATGAATAAGCGGGTACGATTACTGAACATTAATGCTGGTTGTCGGTAAATTTATAGCCTACGCCGCGTATCGAATGAAAATAAACCGGGTTTTTCGGATCAGGTTCAAAATACTTGCGGAAAGTGAGGATAAAGTTATCGATGGTACGGGTTGATGGGTAAACATCGTAATTCCAAACAGTTTCAAGTATTTGCTCACGCGATACCGCATCGTTCCGGCGCTCGATCAGCAGTTTCAGCAGCATGGTTTCCTTTTTGGTAAGCGGCGTGATGGATCCGTCAGCGTTCACCAGTTCAAATGAGTTAAAATGGATGGTTTTATCGCCGATCTTATAACTGTTAAACTCTTTCAGCTCATCGCCTTTCAGGCCACGCTTAACCAGGTTGTTAACCCGCAATATTAACTCTTCCAGGTTAAAGGGCTTGGTCAAATAATCATCCGCGCCTTTTTTCAGGCCGGATATTTTGTCCTCATTGGTGTTTTTTGCGGTGAGGAACATAATAGGCACTTCCGAATTTTCAAGGCGGATGGTTTCGGCTACCACAAACCCGTCTATCTCCGGCATCATCACGTCCAGGATCACCAGGTTAAAGCGTTCTTCCTTAAATATTTGCAAGGCTTTTTTGCCATTTGTCGCAGTTGAAACTTTGTAACCTTCAAGTTCAAGGTTCAACTTTATTGCTTCCAAAAGATGCTCTTCATCTTCGGCTAATAGTATTCGTTTTTTACTCTGCATGTGAATTAAGTTAAATCAGATCATTTTATCCGAAAACCACCTCAAATATACTACCAACCGGACGGTTATCTTTCACTTTTATGCTGGCCTGGTGCTTCTCAAGTACTTCTTTTACAATATACAGACCTAAACCAGTACCTTTTGTATTCCGGGTATCTTCACTGCCCACTCTGTAAAATTTGTCAAATATCCTGTTTTTCTCGCTTTCAGCTATGCCAATGCCATGATCAGCAACCTGTAAAAATACTTTTGAGTCTTTCGAAAAGAGTTTTACCTCAACAATCTCGCAGGGACCGGAATATTTGATGGCGTTCTCTATTAAATTGGTTACCACCGAGGTTAATGCAAATTTGTCACCCGTTATCTGAATTTTTGGCTCAATTTCGGCATCTATCACCTGCTGGTTGCTTTCGCACTTGGTCAGCTGCAGGCGGTTTACAATGCTATCAACCAAAACAGACAAGTTAAACTTATCTTTTGGAAAACTATATGAGCGGTTTTCAATCTTCGAAGCCAACAGCATATTCTCCACCATATCATCCAGCCGCTCAATGTCCGTGAGGCACTTGCCCACAAAATCCATCGTTTGCTCCTTGCTCAAATCGCGCTTCTGAATGGTTTGCAGTAATATTTTCATTGATGCCAACGGCGATTTCAGCTCATGCGTAACCGATAGCAGGAAATTCTTTTTTTGCTCCTGCAACTTTCGCTCCCTGATGATTGACCGGTGCAACCAATATGCCCCCACTAAAAAAACAATTATAAAAATGGAGCCTTCTCCGGTAATCATTGCCAGGCTACTGGGCATCAGCTTAACCAGCAGGTAACCCCACCACGCCAACTCTGTAAGCGCATAGATGATAAGCGCGTAGAATATTATGAATGATCTTCTCATATTGATTTGTCAGTTTGCACTTGCCGGTTTACAGTTTGCGGTTTTTTTTCTTCAGTTTGCCAACTGCCCACTAAAAACTGCCCGCTGTTAATTGCCTACTTGCTATTAAACACAACTTCAAGACTCTCAAATATAGCGCGTTTTGCTTTTTCCAGTTCGATTTTGGTGTGTACTGACGATATAAAGCCGACCTCGTAACCTGACGGGCCGAGGTAAACGCCCCGATTGAGCAATTCGCGGTGCAATTTCTTAAATTTCTCCATGCTTGCCGGGTCAATCTGGTCTGCGCGGCGGATGGCATCGTTAGCGGTAAATGCAAACCAAAATATCGATCCAATCACATAAACCCTAAACTCATAATTACGGGCGGTGGCAAAACGCTGTATAGCCTCGGCAAATTCCTGGGTCTTTTTATTCAGGTCGCGGTAAAAGCCGGATTTCAGCAATTCTGTCAGCTGGGCAATACCGGCGGCCATCGCTACGGGGTTACCCGAAAGCGTACCACCCTGGTAAACACCACCATCAGGAGAAACAACACTCATAATTTCGGCTGATGCGCCATAACATCCCACGGGCAGGCCGCCGCCAATGATCTTGCCATAGGTAACGATGTCAGGTTTAATTCCATAATGTCCGGCAGCGCCTTCAAAGCCTATCCGGAAGCCGGAGATTACCTCGTCAAACAATAACAATGTGCCATTTCGGGTGCAGATGTCCCGCAAAAATTGCAGGTATTCTTTTTCCTGCAAAAGCAAACCATTATTCGCCGGAACGGGCTCAATAATTACCGCAGCGATTTGGTCTTTAAATTCTTCAAATGCCTTTTTTATCGCGTCCTGGTCATTCAAGGCAACAACAATAGTTTCATCTGCAAACGCTTTAGGCACACCTGCAGACGAGGTCTCTCCAAAAGTAACCAGTCCCGATCCTGCTTTTACCAATAAAGAGTCGGAATGACCATGGTAACATCCTTCAAACTTTAATATTTTATCTCGTTTGGTGTAACCACGCGCTAACCGGATGGCCGACATCACTGCCTCGGTGCCCGAACTTACAAAACGCAATTTTTGAATATACTTATTGTTCTTGGTGATGAGTTCGGCCAGCTCATTTTCCAACGCGGTAGGTGCGCCGAACGACATGCCATTTTGCATCACGCCGATAACTTTTTCGCGAACCTTTGGGTGATTATGCCCCAGTATAAGCGGCCCCCAGGAGCAGCAAAAATCGATAAACTTGTTGCCGTCTGCATCCCACAAATAACAGCCATCGCCCTTTTCAATAAAAAGCGGTGTACCGTAAACGGATTTGAAAGCCCGTACAGGGGAGTTTACGCCACCCGGGAAATAGGTTTTAGCCCTTTCGAATAGCTCCGCAGACTTCGCCCGGCAAATGTCCGCTTTCGCGGTTGAACTTCCGGCCTCAGCTTCGCCCGTATTTAATTTCTTTTTTAATGCTTCGAACATTGTCTTTGCTAAAATTTTATACGCCCCGGCGCGCTTCTCAATTGCACGCCTAAATCCAATTATTCAACAGCGCTTCTTTCGCATGATAAGTTAATATTGCGCTGGCGCCGGCACGGCGGATACCGGTTAAAATTTCGGCGACCGCCCGCTGCTCGTTCAACCAGCCTCGCTGCACAGCGGCTTTTACCATCGCATATTCACCGCTGACGTTATACGCCGCGATAGGTAGCTCCGAATTTTCTTTTAATAATTTGATCACATCCAGGTAGGCCAAAGCAGGTTTCACCATCAAAAAATCCGCGCCCTCTGCTTCATCCAGGTCAGCCTCTACCAAGGCTTCCCTTTGGTTGGCGGGGTTCATCTGGTAGGTTTTTTTATCGCCAAATTTCGGCGCCGAATTTAGGGCGTCTCTGAATGGGCCGTAAAATGCACTTGCGTATTTTGCAGTATATGACATAATCGACACATTGGTAAACTTGTTTTCGTCGAGAATATTGCGGATGTACCCAACCCTGCCGTCCATCATATCCGACGGCGCAATAATATCAGCCCCGCATTGGGCATGGGCAAGCGCCATTTTACCCAAAATTTCCAGCGTTTCATCATTCAATATCTGGCCGTTCTCCACCAGGCCGTCGTGTCCGTCGCTGCTATAGGGGTCCATCGCCGCATCTGTAATCACGCAGGCCTCCGGAAAATTCTTTTTTACCTCACGGATAGCGCGCAAGTACAGGCTTTGCTCACGGTGGCTTTCAGTAGCATATTTATCTTTTAGCGACTCCTCTATATTGGGGAAAAGATCAAATGAATTTAAACCCAGTTTCAGACAGCTTTCAATTTCGCGCAGCAAATTATCTATCGAATACCGGTAAATGCCCGGCATGGACGACACTTCTGTCTTCTGAGCATTGCCATCGATAATAAATAATGGAAATATCAGGTTAGCCGCACTTACATGCGTTTCCTGTACCATCTGGCGGATAACTTCACTTTTTCGGTTTCGTCGGGGTCTTTGTAACATCTTTTATAAGTCCACGTAAATACTTTATCATGGCTACTGTGGACGTCAAAAATAATCAAACAGAAACAATTATTTACTGACCATTGTCATCAAAAAGGTTTTATGTCTTAAAAATGATTTTCAGTTTGCCGCGCCATAAACTTGCAGTGATAAAGAAGCGTTTTTTAGCTGTATTTATGCCAATCCAAATACCGCTTCGGCTAAACCGGTTTCGTCCGGGGAGTAGGGCAAGGTGTAATTAACCTGTATTTCGTCCAGCTTTTTTCCGGTTGATTTACCTATGGCAATTACTTTTTGATCAGGGTGAACCAAATTGTTGGCGAAATACGCCTCAACATTCGAAGGGCTGGTAAAAACCAAAACTTCCGCGCCGCTTGGCTCCGGATCTTCCTCCAAAATAGTCTCATATACCGACAGGTCAATCACCGTGGTATCGGCAGATAACCCCTGCTGAATGCTGCGCATAGAGTTTTCAGCAGACGGGAACATCACCGTTTTGCCGTTTGCCAGGGCCGCAAAATTAAAAGCAACGTCGGCGGTATCGATTCCCTCACCGGTAAAATCAACAAAGTACCCCCGCCGCCTGATGGCCTCCTCCGACCCACTCCCCATAACGCCGAATTTTACCTTCTTTGGCAATAGCGGCTCCAGCTGAAAAAAGTATTCAACCGCATTTTTACTGCTGAAAAATATCCAATCCACATTCCTGAAAATAAAATTATCCAGTTTGTTGATCACAGGAACCGTACGGATCAGCGAGCGCCCTTCAACCTCAATATCATGTTTTTCCAGCGCCAGCCTGAAATAACTATGCTCAGACAGGTCTCTCGAAATAAATACCTTCGCAGGGAAAACCCGCGCAGGATCAAAGTAAGCAACTATTTTCTCCGCCAACCCAGCTGTTGAACTTGCTTCAATAAACAGCCTGTCCGGAAAATCTTCCCCGTCGTCCGCTTTTGAGGTAAATACCTGGTAGCCCCCATCTTCCCTGCGGCAATAACAGCCCAGTGGCAGGTGACAACCCCCGCCAAACAGCTTTAAAACCTTACGTTCTACGGCCAGTTCTTCCGCTACATCTGGATGATGCAAGGGCTGCAAAGCCGTAAAAAGCGCCTTATCGTCTTCTCTTATTTGTATCGCCAGTGCGCCCTGGGCCGGCGCCGGGATCAGCTCCGCCGGGTTTAGCTCTTCAACATAAAAATCGCTTAAATCAAGGCCCAGGCGGTGAACGCCGGCCTTAGCCACCATAATGGCATCGTAGTTTTCGTCGCGCAGTTTGTTCACACGTGTCGGCACATTTCCACGCAAATCCTTAATATCCAGGTCGGGGCGGTACGCCAGCAGCTGCGCCTTACGGCGGTTAGAGGACGTACCGACAATACCGCCATATTTCACGGATAGCTTTTGGTGCACATCAACGCAATCCTTCAGTATCAGCAATAGTTCTGACGGATCTTCCCGTTCCGAAACCGCCGCGATAATCAGTCCCGGCGGATTTTCAGTCGGCAAGTCCTTGTGCGAATGCACGGCCAGATCAATTGTACCGGCTATAAGTTCCTCTTCCAGTTCTTTGGTAAAAAAGCCCTTGCCCTCCAGCTTGTCCAGGCTTAAATGCAGGATGCGGTCACCCTGTGTTTTGATGATCTTTAGTTCGGCTCCAATATTTATTGCTGCCAGGCTGTCTTTTACAAAGTTGGCCTGCCATAAAGCCAGGTCGCTGCCGCGGGTACCGATGATGAGTTTTCTGTCCACTTTTATGATGTGGCACAAATTTAACCTTTTATAAACGTGATAAAAGTACTATTTGACGATATGAAAGACTGCTGACTTTAATATAATAATATGACGGGCAATCCAAAAAATTACCCGGCCCCGGCTAAACGGTTTAATTGCACCCGCACAGGCCGCAAACTACCCCGGTTACCGCCCGGGATACCTGGCACACCCTGCATAGGTGAATACACCTGGCACACTAATGTTTTCTTTGATTTAGTTGCTTTGTTAAGAATTTTCTTTATTGTTTTCCTGATATATGGAAAATCCCATACCGGGATGATGAACGCGGTTCCCGGGTATTATAAAAACACCCTTTTACGACATGCCGCCGATCACTATCTTTACCGCCAATGTCAGCAATCCCTTTTTTGCAAGCTTCGGCAATATCCAAAACCTACCCCGGCACGCAGTATGCCGGGTTAAAAAAGACCGACCTTACCCTTGCGCAAGGCAAAATCACGGCCATCATCGGCGAAAGCGGCAGTGGGAAAAGCACCTTGCTTAAATTGCTCTATGGGCTCATCTCGCCCGACAGCGGCGAAATAAAGTTTAAGGGCGAACGTGTTTGGGGACCTGAAGAAAAACTCATCCCCGGTAATGATGCCATGAAAATGGTTACCCAGCAAACAGACGACCTGAATATGTTTGCCAAAGTGCGAGAGAATATTGCCGCCATGCTGCCGCATACCGATTTGAAGGCCAAACACGAAAAAACCGAAAAAATAATACACCAGCTTAAATTAGCTGCCGTGGCCGATAAGCAGGCCATAAATTTAAGCGGCGGCGAAAAACAGCGGGTTGCCATAGCAAGGGCCATTGTGGTCAGCCCGGAAATTCTGCTGCTTGACGAACCGTTTAACCAGGTGGATACTTCCTTCAGGGAAGGGCTGCAGCATGATATCAGGCAGATTGTAAAAGATACGGGCCTAACGGTGATCATCGTGTCGCACGACCCGGCCGAAGTGCTTTCGATGGCGGATGAACTGCTGGTGCTAAAAGAAGGGGCAATATTGGAATCCGGCGACCCAAAATCCTTGTATCAAAATCCGAAAAACCTGTATACCGCCAAACTGCTTACGAACTGCACCGTATTAACCCGCGAAGAGGCTAAAACTTGCGGCCTTAAAACTAAAGCAGATCATGTGGCGATTTACCCGGAGTGGGTTGAAATTGTTAAAACCTGGACCCATAATGATTGGGAAATAAAACAAGTGTTATTTAAAGGCAATTACGAAGATCTTTTGCTGCAGCACAAAGGCATTACCATCCGTGTATTGAGCGACCGGATTGGAAAATATTCAGAAGGTACAAAGGTAAACCTAAAGCTAAACAGGTGGCTGGAATATTAACAAACAGCTTTGGCTACTTATTCATATAATCGCCTAATGATGCCAGGTAGTTGTCGTCAATGTCAGCGTCATTGGTCTTAAAATAGCCATCTGCCTTGTTCCCATCTGCTGCAAACGCCTGTTTCAATGCTTTCTTTTTCAGGCTGATCTTTTGCAGCTGGTTGGTTTTAACATTCAAAATATAATAGGTGTATTCATCCTGGTACGAGTCGAAATTATTGCCGGATGACGCTACGCCATCGCTTACGTAATTGGCTAATTCAAACCTGGTTTTTACCGCCTTGTATATTTTATAATTATTTCCGGATGAAAGCACTTGTGTATAGTGCCCTTTATCGATATCGGGTACCATAGCATAGGTCGAGGGCTGATTGAGTGCGTCAAACAGGGTAAAGGACTTAACATTTTCCCTGTAAAGTTCTATCGCTGCATGTTTATCTTTTGAAAGCAGCAAACTGCCCCCCATTTTATCGTAGTTAAAAAACAGCTCAGGGCTTTGAATGATCGAGTCCGCAGCATTTAAAATATAGCCATGCACCCAGGTGTCAAATAAATACCGGCTGCCCTGGGTGGCTTCCTTGTGTATAAATACCGGGTAAATCGACCCCTGACCCATGTCGAGCTGCACCGCCCTGGAAGTTGTCGGCCCTACGCCGGGGGCGTTAAAATGTCTTTTACTTCCCGGCACACCGGGCTCATTCAGCATCATTTCGTCGCGCATGGTTACCAGGCTGATGCCGTCGGTGGGGTTCGCTGCTTCTGGGATACCGGACCGCTTGGCGGTGATATTTACAACCGGCTTCATAACAATTGCAAAAACCGTTTGATTATTAACACTCACCAGCGTATCCCTAAAGCCCCTGCAAACAACTTTCAACTTGGAATTTGCATATACCGTAAGCGAAAAACTGCCGGTCGAGTCGGTGTAAACACCATTCTTATATTGCTGGTCCTGCACAAAAGCTAAGTGCAAAGCATCGCCGTCACCGGTTTTTACCGTACCGCTTATACTTATGTTTTGCGCGGACGCAAAGGTCATCATGCCGGTAACTAACAGTACCAGTAAAATCATCTTTTTCATAATTGCCTTATCTTAATATTAAAACTCGTTTGTAAAACCAAGTAGTAAACTCTCCTATCCTCCGGGCTTTAAATAGACCATGACCGAAACTAAAGTCTCCCCGTCAACATAGCGGGGGGAGATTTAGAGGGGCAAAATCCTCCGGAGGTCATTAACTTAATGACTCGTACCAGGCTGCAACAGGCTTGCCCGCCTGTTAAAAATATTATTTATTCATATAATCGCCTAATGATGCCAGGTAATTGTCGTCAATGTCAGCGTCATTGGTCTTAAAATAGCCATCGGCTTTGTTCCCGTCCGCTGCAAACGCCTGTTTCAATGCTTTCTTTTTCAGGGTGATCTTTTGCAGCTGGTTGGTTTTAACATTCAAAATATAATAAGTGTACTCATCCTCGTACGAGTCGAAGTTATTGCCTGTCGCCGCCACACCATCACTTACGTAATTCGCCGCTTCAAACTTGGTTTTTATCGCTTTATATATCTTATAATTATTCCCGGATGAGAGCACTTGTGTGTAGTGCCCTTTATCAATATCGGGCACCATTGCAAAGGTGGAGGGCTGGTTAAGTGCATCAAACAAGGTAAACGACTTAACGTTTTCCTTGTATACTTCTATCGCTGAATGCTTATCTTTTGAAAGCAGTAAACTGCCCCCCATCTTATCGTAGTTAAAAAATAGTTCGGGGCTTTGAATCACTGAGTCCCCGGCATTTAAAACGTAGCCATGTACCCAGTTATCAAATAAATACCGGCTACCCTGTGTTGCTTCCTTGTGCGTAAACACCGGAAAAATTGCGCCCTGGGCCATGTCATAACTGCCGGCAGACAGCGGAACGGTAGTGGTGTGGGTGGGGTCTATCTTGTATGAAAAGGACTGCGCGTGATTTGGCACCGATGGTTCGTCACGTGTCATTGTCGCGCTAAAAGTGGTCATATTGATGGCCGTATGGTCGTCGGCCGGCTTCTGAATATTTGAGCGGCTGGCAACAATATTAACAGCCGGCCGCAAAACAATTGCAAAAGTTGTTTGATTATTAACGCTCACCAGCGTATCCCTAAAGCCCCTGCAAACAACTTTCAATTTCGAATTCGCATATACGGTGAGCGAAAAACTCCCGGTTGAGTCGGTATAAGCGCCATTTTTATATTGCTGGTCCTGCACAAATGCTAAATGCAAAGCATCGCCGTCACTGGTTTTTACCGTGCCGCTTATACCTATAGTTTGCGCGGATGCAAACGTTAACATACCGGCAACTAACAAAGCCAGCAAACCCATCTTTTTCATAATTACTTAATATTAATATTGCAAATCGTATATAAAAAACCCGTCAAATCAAAAATTTTTGGTCGTCCCGATAGCTATCGGCAACCTGAGTCGGTTTTGCACTTTTCTGAAGTCAGACCAGGGCAAAACACGAGTCGCAAACTCAAAATCGAAACGGCGCTACAAAATTTTTTCGTGCGCGTTAAATTTATTGTTTATTCATGTAATCTCCTAATGATGCCAGGTAATTATCGTCAATATCGGCATCGTTGGTCTTAAAATAACTATCAGCTTTGGGCCCGTCCGCAGCAAATGCCTGTTTCAATATCTTCTTCTTCAGGCTGATCTTCTGCAACTGGTTGGTTTTAACATTCAAAATATAATAAGTGCATTCGTCCTGGTACGAGTCGAAGTTATTGCCGGTCGACGCCACGCCATCACTTACGTAATTAGCCGCTTCAAATTTCGTTGTTATCGCCTTGTATATTTTATAATTATTTCCGGATGAAAGCACTTGCACATAATGGCCTTTATCGATATCCGGCACCATGGCAAAGGTGGATGGCTGATTAAACGCGTCAAACAAGGTAAACGACTTCACATTTTCCTTATATATCTCTATCGCCGCATGCTTATCTTTTGAAAGCAGTAAACTGCCGCCCATTTTATCGTAGTTAAAAAATAGTTCGGGACTTTGAATGACGGAGTCCCCGGCATTTAAAACGTAGCCATGCACCCAGGTGTCAAATAAATACCGGCTGCCCTGGGTGGCTTCCTTGTGCATAAACACCGGGAAAATTGCGCCTTGCGCCATGTCATAACTCCCTGAAGTAAGTGTTGTTTTAACGCCTCTTGCATCGGTGTACGTCTCCAGGTGATTTGGCAACGAGGGTTCGTCACGCGTCATTGTCGCGCTAAAAGTGGCGAAATTAATGTCGGTATGGTCGTCGGCCGGTTTCTGAATATTTGACCGGCTTGCTACAATATTAACAGTCGGCCGCAAAACAACTGCAAAACTCGTTTGATTATTAACGCTCACCAGCGTATCCCTAAAGCCCTTGCAAACAACCTTCAATCTGGAATTTGCATATACCGTAAGCGAAAAACTGCCCGTCGAGTCGGTATAAACACCGTTTTTATATTGCTTGTCCTGCACAAAAGCCAAATGCAAAGCATCGCCGTCACTGGTCTTTACCGTGCCGCTTACAACGATGGTTTGCGCGGATGCAAACGTTAATATGCCGGCAACTAATAATATCAAAAGGCTAATTCTTTTCATAATCATCAAATTTAAATACGATGAGTCGCAACCTAAAATTACAAATTAAGTTGAAAAATATCGCCCGAGGGGACAAAAAAAGAACCTCATCAAAATTATTCGATCAAAATTTTCCGTCAAATTGGTTCAAATAAGCAAATATTGCCTTTGTAATCAAAATTTTTAACCGCAAAAAGCTCAAAGTGAGAACCGCTAAGTTCGCAAAGTGCTTTTCTTTGCGGCCCTTTGCGAAAACCTTAGCGCTCCTTGTGGTTAAAAAAGCTACGCTTTAAATTTTCGTCAGACTCATTAGATCCGCAACCGTTTTAATGCGTTTGCACTGGGCAAAAAATCAGTCCGACCTATTTATTCATAAAATCTCCAAGCGCTTTCAAATAATTGTCGTCAATGTCGCCATCGTTCGTTTGCATATACTGATTAAGCTTAGGCAGGTCCGCGTTAAATGCCTCTTTTAACGATTTCTTTCGCAGGGATATTTTTTGCGGGGCGCCGCCTTTTCTCGCTACATAATAAGTGTATTCATCGGCATACTCATCATAATTATTCCCCTGCGATCCGATTCCGTCAGACGAATAGTTAGAGGCGATAAATTTTGTTGTGGTTAGTTTATAAATCTGGTAATTTTTACCTGCAGCAAGCACCTGCACATAGTGTTTTTTATCAATTTCAGGCACCATAGTAAAAGTACTCGCCTGGTTTAAATTGTCAAACAGCGTAAAGGAATGTACCTTATCCCGGTATACGGCTATTGTGGATACCTTATCCCTGGTTAAAAGCAAACTGCCGCCAATTTTATCGTAGTTTAAGAAAAACCCGGGGCTTTGAACAAGTGTATCGCCCGAGTTTACAATATAACCATGCACCCAATCTTTAAAAAGCGTTCTGCTTCCCTGTGTTGCTTCCTTGATATGTATTGAAGGCATAATCGAGCCCTGCGTTGTAATTGGCAGGGTATTCGGGCTGAGGTCTATTTGATCCTGGAGGGTTGTTCTCAGGATGGCCGTATTACCGCCCTGTTGTACATCTGTTCCGCCTTTCACGGCCCCGTTTGCAGCGGCGACGGCAGGATGTAAAACTATCATAAGCGCATCTGTTCCGCTAACATTCAGTGCTGTGTCTTTGTAGCCCGCACAGTTGATTACCAATGCCGCATTTGCCTGTGTTTCCAGGGTGAAATTGCCCAACGAATCTGTATATGCACCACTCTTATTGTGTTTGTCCTGAACGAATGCGTAATGCAAAAAATCGCCGTTTGTATCTTTAACAGTTCCCGTAATAGTAACGGTTTGGCCCATTGCACAACCGCACATTGTTATCAATAATAAAAGTAAAAAGAAATTTTTTTTCATTAGAATATATTTTTTTCTAAAATAATTCTTTAATACCGCTTTACCACTTCGGTGAAACGTAAAAATTTAATGACATAACCACGCGAGGCATCATCGCAATAAAAACAAATTACTGCTTGTTAAAAAGAGCTTTTCCACACAATTAAAGTAATTTATTTGTCTTTAAGCCAACCAAACCGCAATTTTCAGGCATGAAAAAAGCCCCAAACTATGAGCTTGGGGCTTGGTTTAAATTTTTATTAGGACGTCTGTTACAATGGCCCGTTGTATGTCAACGTGTCCGTCGTCCCCCTCGTTCCGGGTGTACTCCACGTCATCGAAATATAGAACGTTTTTGTGGCAGGGTCGTATCGGTTGTCGTAACCTGCCGAATTAGCCAATGTAGCGTTGCCAGTACATGCCATTGTTACCTTGTTTGTTGCAGGGTCAACAGTAATGTACGTTCCGCCAACACCGCCGGCCGGTACGTCGGTGGCCCAAAGTATGGTATAAGCCACTGAGTATTTGCTGATGGTTGACAGTTGCTCGTCGTAACCCTTGAAGTAGCCTCCCAACACGTTATCGCCGGCCCGCAGCGTGTAACCGTTGTCAGTGTAGTCTCCTTCGTAGGCACTCTGCAGCGTCAGGGTTAAAATAGCCACATTTAAATTCGAGGCAATGACAGCGCCGTTTGCCGCGGTTATTTTCAAGCCTAAAACCCAGTTTGTATTAAAGTCGATTTGATCGCCTTTAAACTTGATTTTCACCAATCCATATTGTTGCCCCGCAGGTATGGTTATTTGATCGCTTGCAACAGTATACATCGATGTAGGCAACACCGAAGAGTTGTTGGCAGCCGCAAAGGCGCTTGCATCGGCCTCGTCGTCAGCCACGGTTACGGTTACTGCCGAACCTATTGTTATTGATGGTACAGAAAGGGTAATTTTAACCGAAGTGGTATCAGTCGCAACACCATGCAATTTTGTTCCAATCGGTGATGCACTAAACCCATAGTACTGCCATCCTACCAATGCCGGGCTTTTTGAAAAGTCTATCGTACCCGGGCTGGTGTCTTTTAGACAGGAACTAAGTACGGTCATAGCCACGAAACTTACCGCTATGCCGATCCCGCCTATATTTTTAAATAAATAATTTTTTTTCATCTTCTTGTTTTTTAATTGCTTTAAACAATACTTATAATTTTATTTTTCAAATGTATCCCAAAAAAGCGGTGTATATGCGCCATTCGCCAGGGTTGGAATGCTTTTAGCATTGGTATCATACTCGCTTTGCGGATATAATTCCCTGTAGGGTATGGCGTTCTTAACGTGAGTTGTGGCATGCGAAATGCTCAGAACGCTGCTTAACGGGAACTGTGTCCGGCGGTAATCAGTCCAGGCCTGGAACCAGTTAATACCATTCAACGCTATCCATTTTTGAGTCATCACCGCCTGTAGTCCGGGTGTTTTGTCAGCATTGGTAGCAGCCGGAATGGGTTGGGCAACTGAAGCAAGCACATCTACATTAGGATTGGTGGAGTTTGATGTAAAATACGTATCTGCGTCTCCGGCATTGTCTTGCAAATAAATAAAGTTTTGTTCAATAGCTTGTTGAACCAACGTTTCAGCAGTAGCAGCGCCGCCCGGCAAATAGCCCCTCAAAGTAGCTTCTGCCTGAAGGAACAAGCTCTCGAAGTCTGAAATGATCAGTTGATCCTGGGTTGGTTCAAATAATATCCCACCCACGGTCGGGTTTCCGAGCGCCGAAGTAGAGCTATTTGATAACGATGAAGGATCGCCGTCATAGTTGCTGCCGATTGTGCCGTTTCCAAGCGGTGTATAAACTAAATAAGGCCTGGCAGGGTCGTTGGTAGCATTGTAAAAGTTAACCGCATAGGTGTTTGCACGGTAAAAATTCTGGGTAGGTGTAGGGCTTCCCGCGCTGGTATAAAATATTGCGTAGAAAGGATTAACCTGTGCATTTGAATTGGTGCTGTAACCCGGGTTTACGGCAGCACTGTTGCCGGCAGTTATAAAACCGCCACCGTTGGCAGTTATTTTGGCAATCTCACTGGTGATATACCCTGACTTGCCGGATACCTGCGATTCTGTCATCAGGATCTTCAGCTTTACGGTGTTTGAAAAAGCGATCCATTTGGCCAGCCGCGAAGCATACGGCGAGTTTTGACCACGGCCATACATGATATCGTATTTGTCGTCGGTGCTTTTTACAGTAGCGGTAGCGGTAGCATAATAAGTCGCTGCGGCATTAAAGTAATAAATCGAACTATCCAGCTGCGTAACCAGGTTATCATAAATAGTCTGGGCGTTATCGTACGCAGGTGTTGGATATTTCAGGATATTAAAAGCCTGCGAATAAGGCACATTGCCAAACCCATCAACCAGGTTTTCAAAATGTACTGCTTTCATCACCTTAGCTACACCCGCATAAAAAGCTAAACTTGCGGGGCTCGCCAAGGCAGTTTGCTCGATGTAGTTGTATTTGCTAAGTGTTAAATACAGGTTTTGAAAATCGCCATCGGCGTAACCTGTGTTAAGCTGGTATTGTTCGGTAGACTGCACTGCGATATAGTTACCGCTTCGCGACCAATAGCCCATCCATTCGTTTACGTTTATAAACGTAGTGCCCAGGCTGCCTGCAGATGAGTTTAATGCTGCAGATAATACAACGTTCGGCGTTACACTCAAAGGCTGGTTTGGGTTTTGGTTGATATCCGTAAATCTTTTACAACCCGAGGCCATCGCCGCAGCTGTTAAAAGTAATATCGTTATTTTTTTCATGATCCTTGTTTTTAAAATTAAACAGATAACGTTAAAATGTTAATGTTAAGTTAGCGCCGTAAAATCTTGTTGGCGGCGTTTCGCCAACTGAAGTTTCACCAATAGCATTTCCAGATCCTGCATCACTAAACTCAGGGTCAGTAAATGTATTTGATTTTGGCCTGAACATTAACAGGTTACGACCGAGCAGGCTAATCGAAGCCTTTTTTAGGAACGAAGCATTTTTCTGCAAAAAGCTTGCCGGTACCTGGTAGGTTAGGGTTGCTTCTCTCAGTTTAATAAACGATGCATCGTCAACAAACAGGCTGTTGATGCCGTTTGAGAAAATATCCGGCCAAAAACCGCTTCCTTCGGTGTCGCCGCCATTATTGGTAGCGACCGATGTATTTGGAACATAAACCGGGTTAGCAGCTGTCCCGGTGTTGATAACCGAATTTGGGAATATAAACCGTTGACGTCCGTTTTGAGCCGACTGACTTGAAACCCCTGTAAATGCTTCGGTTGCAGCCTGTTGGTTATACACTTCGTTACCGCCGCGATAGTCGATCACGAATGAAAAGGTAAGCGCCTTATAAGTTAACGAACTGGTTATACCCAGGATGTGGGTAGGGTTTGTATTGCCATACATTGTAAGATTAGGGTTTTGGCTTGGCAAACCGGTAACCGGGTCAACAATTACCCTGCCCTGCGGATCTCTCTGGAAATCGTTTACCTGGATAACCGGGTAAGGCTGGCCTACAATAGCGTAGATGTTTGTACCTGCGCCGTTATTCAATATTTGTATTGAAGTTTGGCCCTGAGCCAAGGATACAACCTTGTTTTGGTAATGAGCAAAGTTTGCGCCAACAACCCAGTTCCAGTCGCGCGATTTTAGTGCCTGGATGTTCAGGTCAACTTCCTGCCCGTCGTTAGTAACCAAACCTGCGTTGGTCAACTGGCTTTGAAAACCTGTAGCAGTTGAAACAGCCTGGGTTAAGCTTTCGTTTCTTGAATTGCTATGATAATCGGTAAATTTCAGGTTAATGCGGTTTTTAAAAAATCCTAATTCAGCACCAACCTCATATTCAGTAGTTTGCTCCGGCTTAATGTTCGGATTGTTGTTAGTGGTACCTAAAGCATAACCACCTAAGTTACCGAAGGGGAAACCGTTTGCATTATTAAACACATTTTGGAGCGAGTAAGCGCCATAAGGGTTTACGCCGCTGCCAAGGTTAATGTTTGCCACTTGCGTAATACCCATGTGGAGTTTTCCGTAAGATAAAAAGTCTTTATCTTTTAATGAGCTGATGGCATCTGTAAATACAAAAGACAAATCAGCTCCCGGATATTGGTAGTGATTATGATTAGGGTCGAGTACCGAGTTCCACTCGTCACGGTTGGTTACGTGCAGGAACAAAAAGTCATGGTACCCAAAAGTAGCCTCTTCATAAATCGCAGCTTCCCTTTGTGCGAAATTATCTTCGCCGAAACCCGGGATACCTAAACCGCTGCTCACGTTATAATCGCCCGGAAACTGCAGCTCGCCGTTCTGAAGGTTGATATAGCGCTGGTAGTTTTGCTCAAGGTTGGCGCCCACTAAAGCGTTTAATGAGAACTGGCCGAATTTCTTATTCGCTGACAGGATCATGTCGTTATTCAAACGCTGCTCAAAAAACATTTGATCAAACTCTCCCGCGTAAACGTATTGCTCGCTTGAAGGTACGTTACCGGCCTTCCATGGGTCGGCGATAGCCCAGGGTGCAAAGTTAACCTGCGGCCTGGTATATTTTTGGGTAACATTTTTTTCAGTCATACCCACCCTGTCTGACCATGATAACCATGGGGTAATTTTATAGGACAGGTTCATGTTGGCCAGCCAAACATAATTAACGGTATTCTCGCGCGAATTGTCAACCGTCCAGTATGGGTTGGTTGCATACGCGTTATAATACGAGTTGATGTTGCTGTATTGGCCGTTAGGGTTGCTGAAGCTGGTTAACGGGATGTTTGCACCCACGTTTAATACTTCAAAATACAAAGCATCGCCCGAGAAAACGCCGCCGCTTGTTTGGTTATAGCTTGGTCCGTAAGTGCTGGTGTTGCTTTGATCGTAGGAAACGTTATATTCGATGCTGAACTTTCCAAAAGTGCGTGTACCGCCGATGCGCAAGTTATCCCTGTGGTACGAGTCGTTTGGAGTTACGCCGTTAACATCGGCATCCTGGAAGCCTACGTGGAGGGTGCTGTTGTCATCGCCCATATCGATACCAACGTTAAACTGGTTGGTAAGCGCATTCTGGAAGAAATCCCTCCTGTTGTTCGGCCTGTTTGAATACTTATTAAATAAGGTGTCGTAACCGGTAACGGTAACGCCGTCAGCAGCAAAAATCGGCGATAGTGCCAATGGGATAATCGCGCCGTTGAACGGAGGGCCGTAGTTTTGGTTCTCAAACGGAACCGGTTCAGGTATACCATCGGCGGTAGTATAGTTTGGCTCACCACCGTAAGGGCCGAACTCTGTTTGCAGGTCGGGCATATACGAAACAGCCTGAACCTGGGTGGTATTGCTAACCGTGATGGTTGTTTTACCCTTGGTTCCTTTTTTAGTAGTGATGATCATTACACCGTTTGAAGCCTTTGAACCGTAGATAGCTGCTGCAACCGCACCTTTAAGAATGTTGACATCCTGGATGTCTTCAGGGTTGATTGTGTTTAAGTAGTTATCATCTTCAATTGGCACACCGTCAACAACCAGCAAAGCCTCGTTGTTACCTGTAATTGACCTGTTACCACGCAAAATGATGCGGGTTGAGGGATTAACACCGTTATCAGTGGTGTTGATTTGTAAACCGGAAACCTTGCCTTCAAGACCTGTAGCGGCATTGGTTACTTTCGCTTCGGTCAGCAATTTGTTGTCTACAGTTGTAGTGGCGTAGCCTAATTGCCTGGCCTGAGTTTTAAGGCCGAAGGCGCCGGTTACCACAACTTCGCCTAACTGCTTGCTTTCTGGTTCAAGCACAACGTTAAGGTTGGATGAAGTCCCCACGGCACGCTCCTGCGTTGTGTAGCCCACAAAAGTAAATACGAGCACACCGCCGGAAGGCACGCTTATGGTGAACTTACCATTGGTGCCGGTTTGAACGCCGGAAGTTGTTCCTTTAATTTTTACTGTAACTCCCGGAATGGGTAGGCCGTCGTCTTTGGCCGTAACCGTACCAGTAACTGTACGGTTTTGTGCAAATACCTGTGTAACGCATAACATCAGAAAGCACAAACTTACTAGTAGAAGTTTTTTCATGTTTGTTAATAATAAGATCAGTTAATAGTTAATTAATGATAAAAGTAGTGTTCGCTTACCAAAAACACAAATAAAATGTTAAAAAAGTTAAAAAAAGTTAAATTTTTAACACTTTGGAACGCAAAGCAAGAAGAATATAGTACTATGTATTGCATAATACAATTTAAAACATATATCTTTGCCGTATGATTGTTGAAAACACACAAACCCAAATGCGGAAAGGAATACTGGAGTATTGCATACTTTCCATCATAGCAAAGGGCGAGACCTACGCTTCGGATATCATAGCCGAGCTTAAAAAGGCCCAACTGCTTGTCGTTGAGGGTACTTTATACCCTTTGTTAACGCGTTTAAAAAACAACGGATTGCTTACTTACAACTGGGTTGAATCAACCTCCGGACCACCAAGAAAGTATTATGTACTATCAGAAGAAGGCAGAAATGTACTCGACCAACTGGATAAAACCTGGGAAGAGCTTGTTTTTGCGGTACAAACGGCTATAGGAGAGCGGAAAGCTTAACGCTGAAAGCAGAAAGCTCAAAAAGCTTTAAGCTTTGGTCTTTAAGCTTTAAGCTAAAAACACCAATGAACGAATGAACTATTGAACCAATGAACTAAGAAAAAGCATCATGAACAAGACAATAATTATCAATATAAACGGCATCGTTTTCCACATCGAGGAGGATGCCTACGAAATTCTTAAAAATTATATGACGGATGTGAAACGTCATTTTTCCACCTCCGCCGACAGCCTCGAGATCACCACGGATATCGAGAACCGCATTGCCGAAATGTTTACGGAAATTTTGACCAGGGATAACAAACAGGTTATCATTGAGCAGGATGTTAATACCGTAATCGGGCAAATGGGTACAGTTGCCGATTTTGAAAATGCCGATGAAGATGAGAAATCGGCACAAAACCCGTTTGGGCCGCAGGGCAGCGAAACCCGCAGGCTCTTCCGCGACCCGGACGACCGCCTTGTTGCCGGTGTTTGCTCGGGCGTTGCCAACTATTTTGATTTTAACCCGGTATGGGTAAGGCTGGCTTTCGTAATATTTACCGCTTTTGCCGGGACCGGCCTGCTGGTATACATTATATTATGGATAGTAGTGCCTAAAGCCGTTACCCGCGCCGACAGAATGGCCATGAAGGGTGAAAAACAAAATCTGCAGGGTTTTAAAAAGAACTTTGAAGAGGAGATGAGCGCCATGCGCCAAAATCTGAATCATTTTGGGCACGAAGCCCGGCCGTTCGTTTACAAGGCCCGCGACTTTACCGGCGACTTCTTTCATCACCTGGGAATATTCCTGACCGGCTTCGGCAGGGTGCTGGTAAAGTTTGTTGGTGTATTAATACTTTTAGCCTGCCTTGGCTTTTCCATCGCTGCCATCGTTTTCCTGATCCTGTTCGTGGGCTTTGCCGGAGAGCACCCGGCCAATTTCTTCCCGTCAAGCATCATTTCCGATCATAACGCCGACAATGTTTATATCTGCGCCTTTATCGTAGCAATCGTGCCGCTGCTAAGCATTATCATGATTACACTGAAGGGGATATTTAACGTAGGCAATATCGGCAGATCAACCGGCACCGTTTTCCTGGTAATATGGATATGCGCGCTGGGTTTGCTGATCTATTATTCAGTCAGGATATCTGAACACTTCCGGGAGTCGGCCAGCTTTACCCAAACGGTCAACTTAAAGCCGACTAAAAACAACACCTATTATTTAAAGCTTAATAACATCAAGTACTTTTCGCATGATGACAGCGTGCGGCTGGACATTAAAGATCACTTTCGTAACATGGTTGTAATTGATGATGATTATAACGGTTATCACGACGAACCCAACAGCGTTGAGATACATATTGAAAAAGGCGATGTCGCCTACCCCGTGCTCGAAGAGTCATTCAGCGCCAGGGGGCTTGATTATGACGATGCCCTGCTGAACGCCCGCAATACCAGCTATGTATTCGCGCAGCAGGATTCGGTACTTAAATTCGATTACTCCCTGCGTAAAACACCGCATACGCCGTGGCGGAATGAATTTGTTGAACTTACCCTAAAAGTACCTATGAATGCAAAAGTTATTATCGACCGCAAACTGGATAATTATGTGCGCGACATTAACCTGTACGACTGCAACCAGGCCGATAAACGCCAGGATAATGAACCTGCAGTTTTTACAATGACGGGGACCGGTTTGCAATGTAAAATAGACACATTGGTAACAGCTAAAAAAGATACCGCAAAAGTTAAGGCCGACACCGCCCAAACAGCACACTAATGAAAACACTAACGGGACACAAAAGCCTGCTGCTCGGCAGCGGGCTTTTGTTAATCAGCTTAATTGGTTTACGCCTTAGCCAGCCAAATCGCATTGATAACCTGCCTCCCCAAAAAGCACATAAAAGTGTGGCTGCAACCAAACGCGGTTCCGACTTAAACAGCGCCTTATATATTAAAGACATTGCCGAAAAACTGTTCCCAGCACTAAAAATTTTAAATGTAATGTAACCTTGGCCCTCCTTTTTACATCTTATATACAGTAATACAAATTAACAAACAGGCTTAGCAAAAGCAATTATTGTTTGCCAAATCCAAAAAACGGGGTGATGCCCCGTGGGGATTGCTACGGCCAAAAATTAACCATTTAAATTAACCGGAGGGCGCCAACATACACCTATATAATATACACTAACTCAACAGCTACAAGACACTAAGCCGGTCATTGGCCGGAAATCAACATAAATATGTCGATCACTTAAAAAGAACCGGGAATTCTTTAATGGGATCGCTATTGCCAAAATTTTAAAAGAAATGACGCAGCAAATGTTCAGTGGTCAGCCAAAAGCGCCCGGTGGTCAAAAATAATTTACCGGGGAAGCAAGACGCCGTTCATTTGCAGCCAAAAGATATATAACCATGAAAACGATCATCCAAAAAATATTCTTACTACTGCTTCTTGTTTTACCGGCGACATTGTCATTCGCACAAAACAACAACACCGGAACAGTTTCCGGTATCCTGAAAGACGAAACCGGCAAGCCGATGGACTATGCCACCGTGAGCCTGCTGAAAGTCCAGGACTCAACGGTAGTAAAAGGCACCCTCAGCAACGAAACAGGCGCCTACAATTTCGACCATATCAACCCAGGCACCTATATTATTAAGGCAACTGAAGTCGGCTACGCAAAAGCCGTAAGCAATGCCTTTACGCTGGTGGCAGGATCACTCAACATTAACGTGCCGGTTTTAAAAATGCAGCAGGCCAGCCATACTTTAAGCACAGTCAGCATAACCGCATCGAAGCCCCTGATAGAACATAAGGTAGACCGCACGGTAATGAATGTGGAAAACAGTGTGCTGGCTGCCGGCAACTCTGCAATGGACATCCTCGAACGCGCGCCCGGCGTTTCCGTTGATAAGGACGATAACATCAGCCTGAAAGGCAAACAGGGCGTTACCGTGATGATCAACGATAAGCTCACTTATCTTACAGCGGCTCAGCTGGCTACCTTGCTGCGCTCAACGGATGGCAATACCATCGCCACCATCGAGATCATTAGCAACCCATCGGCTAAGTACGATGCCGCCGGTAACTCGGGGATTATCAATATCAAGCTAAAAAAGAATAAGCAAACCGGCACCAACGGCAGCGTGACCCTGGGCGCAGGTTATGGCAAATACGGCAAGGATAACGAAACGCTGAACCTGAACCACAAAGAGGGCAACCTCAACATTTTCGGCACTTTCAACCATAATGATAACAAACGTTTCCAGGATATCGGCCTGATGCGCATCATCACAGACAGCACAGGCCACAAAACTTATTTTAACCAGTATACCGGTTTGCCCCAAAACGATCACAACAACAGCTATCGGCTCGGTGCAGATTATGACTTGTCATCCAAAAACACCATCGGCTTTATTGTCAGCGGCTATTTTAACGGCGAGGATGACAACAACGATACCCGCACCGCTATAGGTCAGAACTTCACCGAGGCTGATTCTTCCCTGCATACGGTATCGCTCATCCATCAAACCTATCACAACATTGCATTTAACCTGAACGACAGCTGGAAGATAGACACCCTGGGCCAGGAACTCAGCGCCGACCTTGATTATTCAAAATTCGGAAACGGTTCCATAGCAGGTTATACCACCGACTTCTTCCTGCCCGATGGCAGCGCACAGCACCCCGAAGCTTTCTTAGGCAACATAACCCCCTCTAACATCGATATCCGCACGGGTAAGGTAGATTACAGCAAGCCATTGGGCAAATCCCTGAAGTTTGAATCGGGCCTGAAGTTCAGCGAAGTGAAAACGGATAATGACCTGCTGCAAACTGAGTCGTTAACTTCGCCTTATGTGGATAACAACCGGTTTGTTTATGACGAGAAGATCGACGCCGGCTATGTAAACTTTAACAAGGATTTTAAGGGCTATTCGGTACAGGCAGGTTTGCGGGCCGAATATACCAGTTCATCGGCAGTAGGCGATTCGGCCAACGTGGTGCAAAACATCCCGAGGCATTACCTCAACTTGTTCCCCAGCCTGTTCGTCGATCATATCATTAACGATAAGAACGAGATCAACTTCTCCTACAGTCGCCGCATCGACCGCCCGCAGTATGATAATTTGAACCCCTTTGTGTACCACCTGGACCCGTATACTTACCAAAAGGGCAACCCGTTTTTAAGGCCCCAGTATACCAACAACTTTGAGTTTAACTACACCTATAATAAGAACATCACTTTAACGCTGGGCTACAGCCGCACTACCGACGTGATCACCGAGATCCCCGGCACCGACCCGGCAACCAAGGTTTCCTTTGTTACCAACGAAAACCTGCAGACCCAAAACGCCTATAATGTTAACCTGTACCTGCCTTACACCTTTACCAAATGGTGGGAAGGTAATGTTAACCTAACCGGCTTTTACCTGGGCTTTGTATCAAACGGGCTGGAAGGCGCAAACCTGGACAACGGCCAGGCAGCTTACCAGGTTCGCGCCACCGAGACGTTTACGCCCATAAAAGGCTATAAATTTGAGGTGACCAGCAATTACCAATCGGCGCTGGTGTATGGCTTGTTTAACGTAAAGCCGCAGTACAGTACCGATGCCGGGGTGAGCCACTCGTTCGCCAATAAAAATGCCAACATCAAGTTTTCCGTGAGCGATATATTTAACCAGCGCACCAACAACGTAACCAGCTTTTACGCCAACAATTACCTCATTATTAACCAAAAGCGCGAAAGCCAGGTGGCCCGCCTAACTTTCACCTACAACTTTGGCAACAACAAGATAAAAGCCCGCGAGCACCAAAGCGGCGCCGATGACGAGAAGAACCGGGTGAAAGGGAATAATTAAGTTTGCAGTGGGCAGTTGGCGGTGGGCAGTTTGGCGCACCGACTGCTACTGCTACTGCTACTCCTTGCTGCTCAATTTTTATAGTACAACCCATCATTCGTCATCAGCAAAAAGCTGCCATCGGGGCGGATAAAGTAAGCGCTGATGGGCCCGGTAAAACCAAGGTCGAGGCGGCTCCAGGTGCTCATTTGGTAAATGCCGGGCTGCGGGTTATCGTTCAGCAAAAAGTAGACGTCGCCGTTGTAAAAATTGATGTTATTGCACGGTTGATCGGAGGCGTTCCACTGGTAAAAGCTTTTATAGGTAATCTGGTTTGTCACCGGCGCAAAGGTAGCGATGGTGGCCCAGTCCGATCCGACATAAACATTGCCATCCGGGCCTATTTCCATATCATAGGCCGCATAATTAACCTGGGCGCCGTTTGTGGGTATGATTTGCCAGGTTTTGGTGGTATCCGTTGATATCAGCATGTTGGTCCAGTCGTTAAACATATAAATGCTTCCGTTAGGGTGCCTCCTGAAAAGGTAAAACCGCTGCGAGCCATATCCCACCAAAAATTTCTGCCAAAAGGCGCCGTTATTGTTTGTAAAGTAAGGTCCGTCAAAATAAAAGCTCACAAACATCCAGTCGCCTGCAACCGTAAAGGCGGTAGGGGTACGCATATCCAATATGCCGTTGTTAATGGCCGTCCAGGTTTGGCCGTCCTGCGTGTAATAAATGCCGTTGTTGGCGGTGAGTATGTACATCCAGCCCTTGCTGTTAAACTGCACATCCTGCACGGTCGACCAGTAAGGCACGCCGTTTACCTTACTCCAGTTAATGCCCCCATCGGTAGATGAAAACAAGCCCGCAGCCGCCATAAAAAAGGTCTTTTTATCAAATGTGGCTATTTTGGTCATGTACGATGGTGTATTGCAGCCGCAGGCGCGTCCCCATCCGTTTGGCTTGCTGCCGCTGGCGCTCACCACCAGCGAATCGTCAGGCGGGCCCTTTGGCGCGCCGCCATAATTTATCAGGCTGTCCGCATACAAGTAAATGGTGAGTTTTTGGGCGGGGTTATTGCAGCCCAGCCGCCATTTAATTTGCACCAGGCTGTTCGTACCGTACTGGGGCGAAAGGCTGCCCCCGGCCTGCACCCCCTCCACCTGGCCATTACCCTGCAGCATGTTAAAAGTTACGGCATATTGCATGGCAGTTTTACCAACGGGCGGCATGATCTGCACCACAAGCGAATCGTGCAGGTCCTGCCCATAGGTGCCCGACTGCGCATCGCCATGCACCAAAACCAGTTTGGCTTTCGGGCCTGCCGTCGAGACCGGCTTATTGTCCGTTTTTTTACAGCCTGCCAATAAAGTGCAGGTTAATAGTAATGCACAGATAGTTGTATAGTGGATATTTTTTAGCATGTTATGGCTGTGTAAGGTCGTAAGTATAAATATTGCTCTCCTGTATCCCGTAAATAATGGTGGGGTCCTTAACAATCGCTTTAACCAGTTCGGCTGCGCCATAGTTGTCGGTATTGCGTTTGGCCCAGGTTAATCCGCCGTCGGTGCTTTCGGCAATTTCTCCGCCGCTGGTCACTATAAAACCATGCTGACTGTTAAAAAAGCGAATGGTAATTACCGGGAACAGCAGCCCCGTTTTAATAATGGCCCAATGGCCGCCGCCATCAGTGGTACGGATCAGCGCACCGTACTGCCCGCCGGCAAAACCAAAATTATTGGTGATAAAATACACACAATCCAAATAATTGTTCAGTTGTATGGGTTGTATCTGCCAGGTATCGCCTGCATCGGTGCTGCGCGCAATTTTGCCTACGTCGCCGACGGCATAAAGGGTATCTTTACCAACAACAGTAAGGCCGCTAAAGTCATTTAAAAAGTTAAAACCCACCTGGTTCCAGCTAATACCGCCGTCAATTGTTTTGGCTATCTGTCCCCTCCAGCCAACCGTGTATATCACGTTGCGGCTGGCCATATAATACGCGCCCGAGCTGCGGTCGCCCTCAAAGGCAGCGGTCCAGTTTGGCTGGGTAAAGGTTTGGCCGCCGTCCGTAGTGATCATCACATAGTTGTTGGTTACAACCATCATCCCGGTATCCGGCCCGGCAAAGGCCATCATTTGCCCATCGTTTGCCGTCCGCGCCGGTGGGCCGATCGTCCAGGTTTTGCCGCCGTCCGCCGAGCGTATGATCCCTGCCTGGTCGCCCGTGGCAATGCCATGATTTGCATCCGGGAACTGAAGGTCGGTCAAAGCCCCCTGTGCGGAAAAATAATTGACCCAGGGTTTGCGGATAGTCGCCGAAATTTTTACAGAATCGAGCGTTTTACAAGCGGCGGGCGGGCCGTTAAACGATATGCCGCAACCGATATACGAATATAAAGTGACTACTGGCGCACTGTTGCCTGCGCCCGGGGTCCATATCGCCTGCACGTAAATCGCGCCATTGCTGTAGTGTTCGCCGGCGATGTTAAACGCATCCTGCGTGCCGGTGGAGTGGAAATAATAAGCATAACGCGACGAATCCGCCGCGTTGCTGATGCTTACTTTTATTACAATGGTATCCATCGGGTGGCCCACGTAGCCGAACTGGTTATTACCGTTCACCACGGTCATACCTGTTGCGGCGGAATTAGTATTGGGATCACCGCCTTTGCTGGGGTTGTTTTTTTTACAGCCCAAAATGCATAACAATAGCAATAGCAACAAACGGGGTCTGGTGGTAAAGGTCATTCAAACTTATTTTGAAGTAAAAATAATAAAATTTGAATGAACCGAACAAGTTTTGATTAGCCGCCAAGAAGGAACCATTAAATCGGCCGGCCAATCATTAGTCGCTCTTGTCCTCGAAATAATTTGGAGAATCCAAGATTAACCGGCCCTACACCGCTCCAGCTATAGTAAAATGAGCATAAAGAACCAGTTTGTGATGCAGGCAGAAACCAAGGTTGACCTAATCTAACGAAATGCTCCCCTACCAATGCTCCTCCGGCTCACTTACATGAAACCTCTTAAATACTTTATAAAAATTAATCAATACCAGCGGCGCGATCAGGTACATCCAATAATCGTCGCTAAATGTATCGAACCGGAGCCGGGGCTGGAAGTCGTTCTTAAATTCGATGTCTCCTTGTGCGGTATAAAGATTGCGGTAAAAATCTGACGTGTGATGGCTGCCCATGATGGTGCCGCCATGCGCCAATGGGCAATAAAATAAGCTCCGATAGCGATGAATGTAAAAAACTTAAAAGAGCCCGTTAGGTTAACCGCCTGTGAAATATAAGGTGCGATAAATATAAAAAATATCAAAACAAATCGTTGGAGGCGCTCTATTGATTTGTCTCAATTTCTTAGAAGGATCCGTTCATGGCAGCCGCAGGCAATGCCAAACCCTCACAACATTTTTACACAAATCCCGCCCCAAACAAAAAGATAATCATCGCTTTAAAGCACATTTCCATCTATGTTTGTTTACTGTTTATCTATTGCGTTTTAAATAACGGCTTCTTGTGCCTTAATTAGTATGGCGTAGTGTTGTTTAAACGATGTAAGGTTGAAATGTTGTAACGTTGTATGGATAGAACCGTGTATCCAACCATCAAATTTGCAGACTATAACATTTCACTTTCCAACATTACAGCAACGACCATTTAAACCAATTAACCCGTATGTTATGAACCGAACTCAACTTTTTAAGATTACTTGCGTGCTGCTGCTTTGCACCGGGGTGCAAAATTATGTAAGGGCGCAAACTGCGCCGCAGCTGGGCAAAGCTTCCGTTAGGGAAGTGATTGCCGCCATGACGCTGGAAGAAAAGGCAAAACTGCTGGTTGGCGCCGGCAGGGGCTTCGGCCCGCCGCCGGCACCGGCGCCCGGAGCCGCAGCAACGCCAGCTACGCCAAAGCCAGTGGCTGCCCCGCCACCTGCCGGCCCAATGATCGGCCAAACGGATCAAAAAGTACCCGGCGCTGCCGGTGTTACCTATGCCATTCCGCGTTTGGGAATTCCCGCAATTGTGGTTTCGGATGGACCGGCGGGGGTGAGGATCAGCCCTATCCGCAAGGGCGACAGCTCAAAAACGTACTATGCAACCGCTTTCCCGGTTGGCACTTTGCTGGCCAGCAGCTGGGACCCGGCACTGGTAAAACAGGTGGGTACTGCGTTTGGCTACGAGGTGCGCGAATATGGTATCGACATATTGCTCGGCCCAGGCATGAATATTCACCGCAACCCGCTGGGTGGCCGCAACTTTGAATATTACTCGGAAGACCCGCTGGTGACCGGCAAAATGGCGGCTGCGATGGTTGAAGGGATACAAAGCAATGGCGTAGGCACCAGCATAAAACATTATGTGGCCAACAACCAGGAGACGCACCGCAATACAGTAAATACCATTGTGAGCGAACGGGCAATGCGCGAGATTTACCTGCGTGGTTTCGAGATCGCCGTTAAGGAAGCTCAACCATGGACGGTAATGACCAGCTATAACAAGCTTAACGGCACCTATACCAGCGAGCGCCAGGATTTAGTGACCACCGTTTTGCGCAACGAATGGGGTTTTAAAGGATTTGTGATGACCGACTGGGGCGGCGGCCGCGACCCTATTGCCCAAATGAACGCGGGTAACGACCTGATTATGCCCGGCAACCCTGCCCAGGCAAAAGCCATTATTGACGCGGTGAATAACAAGCAGCTGGACGAGAAGGTTTTAAATGCCAATGTGGAACACGTACTGAACATTATTTTAAAATCACCCGCATTTGCCAATTACAAATACTCGGATGCTCCCGACCTGAAAAAGGATGCCCAGGTTAGCCGCATGGCTGCTGCGCAGGGCATGGTGCTATTGAAAAACAGCGGCAATCCACTACCCTTTAATGGTGTAAAAAAAGTGGCATTGTTTGGCAATACCAGCTACGATATTATAGCAGGCGGCACCGGCAGTGGCAATGTTAACAAAGCTTACACCATTTCGCTGGCGCAAGGCCTGCAAAACGGCGGCCTGCAGGTGGATGATAATTTATTGAAAACTTACCCGGCCTACATAGCTGACGCACGGGCCAAAATGCCAAAACCACAAAGAGGCATGGGTATGTTCGCCGGACCTCCGCCAGTACCACAGATGACCATAGCCGATGCGGATGTACAGCAGGATGCAGCGAATGACGATATCGCGGTGATTACCATTGGCCGCAATGCCGGTGAAGGCGCCGACAGGAAATTGCCGGACGATTACTATTTATCCGATGCTGAAAAGGCGCTGATCAAAAGTGTTAGCGACGCTTTTCATGCCAAAGGCAAAAAGGTAGTGATGGTATTAAACATCGGTGGGGTAATTGAAGCCGCCAGCTGGCGCGACGAGGTCGACGGTATTTTATTAGCCTGGCAGCCCGGCCTGGAAGCAGGCAACGCCATTACCGACGTGCTGAGCGGCAAAGTAAACCCATCGGGTAAGCTGGCCACCACCTTCCCGATGGATTATAAGGATGTGCCATCAGCCAAAAACTTCCCTGGCAAGGAATTTCCAGACCAGGCTACCGGCGAAGGTTTCCGCCGCCAAATGCCTGCCGAGGTAACTTATGAAGACGGTATTTATGTTGGCTACCGTTACTACAGCACCTACAAGGTTGACCCGGCCTATGAATTTGGATATGGAATGTCTTACACCACATTCGGTTACGCCGGTTTAAAATTAAGTTCGTTGGCATTTAAAGGCAAACTGACTGCAACTGTTACCATTACCAATACCGGCAAAGTAGCCGGCAAGGAAGTAGCTGAGCTATATTTGAGCGCCCCCGCCGCCAAACTGGACAAACCGGTGATCGAGCTGAAAGGCTTTGCCAAAACCAAGTTATTACAACCGGGCGAATCGCAAACCTTAAGTTTTGAGTTAGACGCAAAATCCCTGGCCTCCTACGATACTGCGCAGGAAGCATGGGTGGCCGATGCCGGCAATTACACCGTTAGCGTTGGCGCATCATCAAAAGACATTAAGCAAACCGCTATGTTTAAGCTTGGCAAAGAGATGGTAGTGGAGAAAGATGATAAAGTATTAACCCCACAGGTGGCAATAACAGAAATGACAGGCAAATAACGTGTTATTCATTGCCATCGACTTTAGTCGATTGAATAGGGGGAAATAAATCTTAGGGCTTCAGCCAAAATATCGCAACGATTTATCAAAGCGACATTTTGGCTGAAGCCTTTTTTACCTGCACGATCGGGCCCGTCGGCATTGAAAAAGATTTCCAAAATTTGCTATGCCTCAAAACGTTCCAAAAGGGTAAGCCAATGATACTCAGCCGGCCTTTGCATTTCTTTCAAACGTCCCTCCATTATTTTAATCGTGACCGGCAATTCATTCGTGCTGTTAAAAGGCTCGGCCCTCAATTTGGCTTCATACACACCGTCGTGCATATTGATCAGCATGTCGTTTTTAAGTTTATAAGTGGGGTAGTAGCCCGTAATTGCGGCTACCGTTTCAAATTTACCTGCGTTAAAGTCCCTGTAAATACTATCCTTATCTAAATTTACCAGGAAAGAGTTTTTTAATATCCTCAGCTTAATGTTTCTTGCCAAACACTCGTTCCTGCTCGTTTGAAAGCCCTGCGGTCCTCCGCCAAGCGATTGGTTTTCGCCCATCCAGAGTTCGGTTAGTTGGATGCCGGTATTTTGAGCCAATAGATCAAAAAAATCGCCGGCCGCCAGCCCCAGGTCTTCCAGCCTAAGATCCACTACAACCACATTATTCAAGCCTGATCGCCGGCAAAGTTCAATCCTGGCATCCAGGTCGAAATAGTCTTTGTATTTATTTTCATGGCGATGATTAAGTGGATTTGGATAAAAAATAAAAACATAAGGATTAAATGCCTTTTTCTTACCATACCTGGCGAATTCCTTAAACAAGGCCAGGTGGCGGGGTAAAGGTGGATCCCAGGTACCGGCGATCGCTATAACAAAGGGATTAGCATTCAGGTGGAACTGCATTCGCTTAAATTTTAGGTTGTTTTATGAGCGCCGGGGTGTAAATAATAGTTCTGCGATTTGCCGGCAGGAACAAGCAATAATACATAACAGGATAAGATTCCGCAAGCTGAAAAACCCGGTTTCGGGCAAACATTAATGCGAATCTTGCGCCATCACAGCTGCATCGCAAAAGCCAAACCCGGCGCTCCATCCACAGCCGTGGGCAACAGCATGGCGCTTTTGCCGTTTTTATCCTTATGTACAAATATTTTGCGTACATGCGGGTATAACACATAAGCCAGTTTGGTTGAAAACATGCCAATACCCGCCCCCGCAACACAATCGCTAAACCAGTGCGCACGGCCGTAAATCCTTAAAACGCCGGTAGTAGTAGCCATAGTGTAGCCAATTACCCCATACTAGGGCGATTTCCACGAATATTCCTGCGCCAGGAACTCAGCCGCAAGAAAAGCGGCTCCGGTGTGGCCGGAAGGAAATGAAAGCGGGTCGGTACCGTAAGGGCGGTCGCGATGGCCCAGGTATTTAGTGCCGTCGGCAAGGGTTAATATTGCACCTGATAGCGCCAGCAGTGCGGTACGATCCACAAACCGGTCCTGGCCTTCGTCGCCCGCTATATTCAATACGTATACCATAGCGGCGGGAGCCAGTTGTAAATAATCCGCTGCTTTTGAGTTATAATTGGGGTCGGTGCGGTGCACATAGCCTTCAAAATAGTAGTCCACATTACGTACCGGCTTTATCACGAATGACGATACACCATAGGCAACCAATACTGCCGGCACCAGGTATGTGCCCGGTTTATGGTAAACATAGTGCGACAAGTCGCGGGCCGGCATATTCTTTCCTGTAGTGTCGACTGGTTTGATCTTACCGGTATCGGCCGCGTTCTTAGCGGAGTCCGCTACCTGCGCGTTTGCTGCAAGCGAGGTAAAGCAGCACAATATTATGATGAGCTTTTTCAATTGTCAGTTTTTTCATTCCAACAATGTTAAGCCTGGTTTGTTTAATTATTAAACGGGCGTTAAGCGCCGGACACTGAGTTTACTGCCAACCACTACCGCTAACTGCCAACTTTTGCTCGCCCTCCTGGGGGCCGGGGGTTATTGCCCCACCATAAATACGGCATTGGCAAACAACAGCTTGCCATTCTCCCAAAAGCTGCGGAAGATGGGGTCGTCCACCATATAAATTATATCGCCGCGGCCCATGGGCTGTATGCCAAGCAGCATGCCGTCCTGTATCTTTTGTTTGCTCTTTTGACCGACGAACCCGGCGACATAACCGTCCTTTTTTATGGTGCCGACGTTCCAGTCATCGGCACCCAAAAGTTCATAAACATCGTCGCTCAGTTTAAGCGTATAGTACGTATCATTCAGCCCGAAACCCAGCGGGTGGCTATTATCCAAATCGATTTTATAAATCGCGCCCGGCACTGATGACCGCAGCGCATCTTTATCCCGGTCGCCGTAACGCACCTGAGGCTGAATTTTGGTTTTATCGTCCGTCTTGTCGTCCTTTTTTTCTTCTTTTTTCTTGATGTCGAAACCTTTTTTATCCAAAAGTTCCGCCACCGCACTTTGCATGGCGACAAGCCTGCCGCCCGCATGAACCCAGTCCTGCAGCCGGTCCGATGGGAAATCTTTGTAGTCACCATCGGGGAAAATGGCCACATCAAAATCCTCCAGCCGGGCGCGTTCAAGGTCCTTATACTTTACCAGGGTAACCGGGTAACCTATCTGTTGCTCAAAAAAATGCCATATTTCGCCCATCGCTTCGGCCGAAACGCCGTCTCCGGCAATAAGCATCACATGCGGCGGGCGTATATAATGGATGACGTCCGAGCCAAAATCATGACCCTTGTCCACAAATCCCGATGCCAGCGGGACCAGGTCGCGATCAAGCGCAGTTGCGGTTTTGGTGACCGTTTCATCAAAGTCGGCGCGGTCATTTCCGGCCCTCGTAATCAGCAATGATCCCGAAGCAAATTTTTTGCCTGCTGCCTCGAAAGGCTGTTCAGAATACCTCACTTTAATGCCTTTTTTCAGCAGCGCTGCCAGGAACTTCGCATCATTTACCGATTGCCAGGCCGAAACATAAGCATAAGCGTGTGAGCTCGATGCAGCGTTTACCCTGTCATCAGTCATAGTTGTTGAAACCGGCTGCAGCGACTCTTTCAATCCATAGGCATTCAACCCATAAGCATAGGGCAACGACCATGCCGTAATATCATACGTATCCGAGTCGGCCACAAAGGTTCTAGGCTCCATCAGCACATCTAATAAAACGGATTTAGGCTGATAAGCATTTATCACCAAATCATTCGGGCCGGGGTTGTATTGCCCGGTTTTGCCGGTCATGTAATCATAGCCGGTAACCGGCGCTTTTAAGCCGAAGCCGTATTGAATGCGATTGCGATCCAGCAGTTTGGTGAGCGTTTTTATGTTATCCGAGTTGGTATTTTCAATCACGTAGGTTTTATAGTCGCCGGGCGGGTTGTTACGGCTGTTATCATAAAACTTTTTAAACTCATCCAGCAGTTTTTGAGCATAGTTTGATGCGGTCTCGATGGTGCTCATGCTGGTAGTATGGTGATGCATGATCCTGTCGGCCAGGGTGAGCGTATCGCCCGAGCTGGTGATAACTGATAACCCTGCACTGATGCCGCCCTGCTCATAAGTCATGCCGATGGAGCCATTGTAAATCGGATAGGTGTCGCCGTAGGACGGATAAAGCAGGTCGAACTCCTGCCGGGTAAAGTACAACCAGCCATTCTGATCAAAATATTTGGCGTTATTTTTTCCGATGATATTCTGAAATTCCCGCTGCCAGGGGGTGATCACTTTATGAAAAGGTTCTGCTGCAGGTGCAAAATAATAGGGGGCGTTGTAGCCCTGTTCATGGTAGTCCACGTGTATCTGTGGCAGCCATTTGTTAAACAGCGCCAGCCTTGCCTGCGATTCTTTTTGCGTTTGCCAGGCCCAGTCGCGGTTTAAATCAAAATAATAATGGTTTATCCTGCCGCCGGGCCAGGGTTCCGAGTGCTCACGCGCCGCAGGATTAGCGTCAGGCAAAGCTCCGCGTACCGAATTGTAAAAGTTGATATACCGCTCACGGCCGTCGGGGTTAAGGCATGGGTCGATCACCACTACCGTATTCTTCAGCCATACTTTAGTTTGCGAATTTGATGGGTCGACCAGGTCGAACAAAACCTGCATAGCTGTTTCGCTGGATGCTGGTTCATTGCCATGTACGTTATAGCTCAACCAGCAGATGACGGGGTTGCTCTGAGTGGCAGTAGCAGTTGCAGTCGCCGATCTTGTTTCAGTGCCACTGCTACTGAAACCTGCCACTTCTCCCAAGCCAGTAAGTCGGATGTTATTTTGCCGGATTTCCTCAAGCCGGCCAATGTTTCCGTCCGACGCAATGAAAACTGCGATCAGCGGGCGCCCTTCGTTTGTCGTCCCATATTGCACTAACTGTACATTTTTTGACGTTTGTGCGATATACCGGAAGTATTCAACTATCCTTGAATGCGGGGTAAACTGCTCGCCAAGCCTATACCCTAAAAATTTCTCCGGCGAACGGATTTCTTGTGCGAAGGCCGCGAGGTTTATCGCAAACAAGCAGACAAAGAGCAGAAGTTTTTTTAACATAACGCCGAGTTGTGACGGGCTAATTTAATGTTAAACTTACAAGTTTTTAAAAAAAATCGTGCGTTTAAACAGACCACCTGTCAATAGCGTCGCCTTTTCAAACCGCGTTATTGATTCTTTTTTTATTTTTGTGTAAATAATCTTATAAAGATGCAGTTCTCGGACCTAGATATTTCAAAAACTTATACTTACGCCGATTATTTAAAATGGACGTTTGATGAGCGCCTGGAACTAATAAAAGGAAAGATATTTAAGATGAGCCCGGCGCCGGGTTCTGTACATCAGCGCTTATCCCAGCGGATAAACTTTAAACTGAGCCTATATTTAACGGGTAAGCCTTGTGAAGTCTTTGTGGCTCCATTCGACGTTCGACTGCCGCGAAAATCGCAAAACGACAAAGACATCCTAACCGTGGTGCAGCCGGACATCTGTGTTATCTGCGACGCAGCCAAAGTTGATGAAAAAGGCTGTCTTGGGGCGCCGGACCTGATAGTTGAGATTCTATCACCAGGCAACAACAAAAAAGAATTAAAAAACAAATACGAGGTTTACGAGGAAGCCAGCGTGCTGGAATATTGGATAATTCACCCCACGGAAAAAACTTTTTTTAAATATATCCTTACGGACGGCAGGTTTCAATCGTCGCGCATGCTCACTATCGGCGATGAAGTGACAACCGGTATCCTTCCTCGCTTTGTTTTAAACCTCGAAGAACTGTTTGAAGATAAAATTAACTAAAATTCACGTCGTCTAAATCTGTGCAATCACAACAATCATTCAAAATCTGTGATTGAAAATCTGCACATTTGCACATCAGCATATCTGCACATTAAATAAATGGAACCTGTCCAGGCATTACAAAAATATTTCGGATATAATAGCTTCAGGCACCAGCAGGAGGCTATCATCCGTCATGTATTAAACAAAAAAGATGTTCTGGCGCTGATGCCAACCGGCGGCGGAAAATCAGTTTGCTACCAGTTGCCGGCTGTGCTGCTGCAAGGATTGACCATCGTTATCTCACCGCTTATCGCCTTAATGAAGGACCAGGTGGATAGCCTGAATGTTAACGGGATACCTGCTGCTTTTTATAATTCGAGTCAAAGTTCGCAGGAACAAATACAGCTTACCACCAGGCTGCGCAACAACGAGATCAGGTTGCTTTATCTTGCCCCCGAACGCCTGTTTAGTAACGAAAGCAGGCTGATCAGTTTTTTAAAATCGCTGCCGGTTTCACTCATTGCCATTGATGAGGCCCACTGCATATCACATTGGGGGCACGATTTCCGGCCTGAATACCTGATGCTGGCAGGACTGAAACTCGAGTTTCCGGACATACCGGTAATCGCCCTTACTGCGACAGCTGACAAACTGACGAAAAAAGATATCCTCGAAAAATTAAACCTGAAAGACCCCGGCGTTTTCGTTTCTTCATTTAACCGCGAAAATATTACTTACCGAGTAGTGCCTAAAAAAAATTACTTCGGGCAACTGCTTAATTTTTTGAATGAACACAAGGATGATTCGGGTATCATTTACTGCCTTTCGCGCAGATCCACAGAAGAACTTGCCGAGGATTTGAAGGAACAGGGGTACTCGGCTGCACCTTATCATGCCGGGCTCGATAATTCGTTAAAGGCCAAAACTCAGGAAGCTTTTCTGCGGGACGAGATAAAGATCATTGTAGCTACCATCGCCTTTGGGATGGGCATCAATAAATCCAATGTACGCTACGTGGTGCATGTGGATATGCCAAAAAATATCGAGGGCTATTACCAGGAAACCGGCCGTGCCGGCAGGGACGGGCTGCCTTCGGAAGCGTTGCTGCTTTACTCCCCTGGCGATGCGACCAAACTGAAAAAGTTTGCGACTATCGAGGATAACCCTGAGCAAAGCCGTATTATGCTTAAAAAACTGGACGACATGGTTCGTTACAGCCAGATGCATAGCTGCCGCAGGCAATTCCTGTTAAAATATTTTGACGAGGATTTTTCTGCCCCCTGCGGCTCCTGTGACTATTGCCTTACTGAATTTAAGACATTCGATGGCACGCTGATCGCCCAAAAAGCGCTTTCCGCAGTGGCAAGGCTTAAAGAGCGGTTCGGCGCCGGCCTTGTGGTTGATTTTTTGCGCGGCGGGGCCAATCCCAAAATAACCGAGGAACACAAACAACTAAAAACCTATGGCATAGGCGCTGATATCAGCAAAGCCGACTGGCAGCGATACCTGCAGGAACTTGCCGCAATGGGTTACCTGCAGTTTACCGATGATGTTTACCCGGTGTTAAAACTTACGCCGAAAAGCGAAGTTGTATTAAAAGGATTGGTGAAAGTGGAACTAATTGCATCGCAAACCACTACGGAACAACATCCGAAAGTGGCGCTGGAATATGAAGCCGAACTGCTGGCAACCTTAAAAAATTTGAGGCGCGATATGGCTGCAAAAGAAAACGTTCCGCCATATATCATTTTGTCGGACGCCGGGCTAGTTGAAATTGCCACCTATCTACCGCAATCGCTGGACGAATTGCGGCTGATTTCGGGCTTTGGCGACATCAAGCTGGCGCGCTATGGCCGCGACTTTTTATTGCTGACTAAAGGCTATTGCGAATCCAAAGGCTTGTCGTCAAGGATCAGTCAAAAAAGCCCGAAACGGGAGCGAAAAGCAAAAACAGAGCGAAGCACAACCGGCAGCCGACCAAAGGATTTAGACACGGCGTATATCAGCTACAGCCTCTTCAGGCGGGGGCAAACCGTTACCGAAATTGCGGCTGAACGCGGGCTGGCGGCGGCTACGATTGAAGGGCATTTGAGCCAGTATATACATACCGGCGGGATTGAAGTAGGCGAACTGGTGGGAGATGAAAAAAGGTTGAAGATAAAGGACGCGGTGGAAAGCTATGGAGCGGATACTTTAGGCCCCTTAAAAGAGGTGTTGGGAGAGGATTATAGCTATGGCGAAATAAAAGCCACAGTGGCCTGGATGAGAAAAGAAAAAATAATATGACGGCTATAGCGATGGGTTGTAAACCGTCGCCATGTTTAAAGTAAAAAAATTGCAAACCGAACAATTATACCAGCTTTATTTAAAGCATCCCGCCATCAGTACGGATACCCGTAAAATTACGCCGGGGTGTCTTTTCTTTGCATTAAAAGGCGACAAGTTCGACGCTAATAAATTTGCGCATCTGGCTATCGGGGCTGGTGCGGCTTACGCGTTAATTGATGACCCTGCATACCAGGCTGATGAACGATATATCCTCGTTGAGGATGTATTGCCGGCGCTGCAGCAACTCGCAATACATCACCGGCAGCAGTTAGCCATTCCTGTGATCGGCTTAACCGGAACCAACGGAAAAACCACTACCAAAGAACTCATCAGCGCTGTGCTGTCGCAGCATTTTAAAACGCAATTCACCCAGGGCAATCTCAATAATCACATCGGCGTGCCGCTAACTATCTTGACCATAGACCATACGCACGAAATGGCCGTGATAGAAATGGGCGCCAATCATCAAAAGGAAATAGCGTTTTTATGCACCATTGCGCAGCCTACGCATGGACTGATCACCAATGTGGGCAAAGCACACCTGGAAGGTTTTGGAGGTGTTGAAGGGGTAAAAAAAGGCAAAGGCGAATTATACGACTACTTGAAGAAGTCCGAAAGTAAATTGCCGGCTGGTATAGCATTTATTAACAATGACAATGCTGTCCTGAAAGAAATGCAGCGCGCACGCGGTTTGGATAATGTAATCTACTACGGAACCGAAGGCGACAATAACCTGGTCAGCGGTTCGTTGCTGGAAAACTCGCCGTATCTGACTATTGACTGGACGAATAATCGCATCAAACAAAACTATCCGGTAAAAACACAGTTAACAGGAGCTTACAATCTCGACAACATCCTTGCCGCCGTATGCATCGGCGTTTATTTCAAGTTAACCGACGACGAAATCAACCAGGGTATAGCCGGTTATCAGCCTAAAAATAACCGCTCGCAGATCGTTCAAACTGAAACCAACACCCTCATCTGCGATTATTACAATGCAAACCCCAGCAGCATGATTGTGGCCATTGAAAACATGGATAAGTTAAGCGCAACCCGGAAGGTTTTGATTTTGGGAGATATGTTTGAGCTGGGTGATGAAGCCGTCGCCGAGCATGGGGCTATAATTCAGAAAGCAATTGATATTCCTGTTGATGAAAGGATTTTTATCGGTGAAGAATTTTTTAAGGCCGGCAAGTCCATAGCCCATGGCCCATGGTCCATGGATCCAAAAAACACCTTTTATAAAACTGCTGACGACGCTATAGCTGCAATCAACGCAAATCCAATAAAGAATTCAACAATTTTAATAAAGGGCTCCAGGGGCATGGCTTTGGAACGACTGGTCGAACTGTTTTAGATCAAAACTCTTTTTCTATATTCAGCCAAAATTTCCTGAACTCAATAATGAACAAGTTCTTCGTACTAACTTTCTGGCTGTTAATGTGCGGCCCAGCGGCTTATTGTCAATACCCGAAAGTTAAAATAGGGATCACATCAACCGGCAGTCCCGAAATGACGCTAAAATTAGTAGCGCGCATTCAAAGCAATAATCAACGTACCGGTAACCCATCGGATCATTTCGACAGGGCGATCAACTCGCCGAAAGCTGCACTGATCCTTGAAAAAACAGTTAACGGCAAAACGGTAAAAAGGCTTTATATCAACAATCTCGAAGGTTTTAGCACTTCGGTTTACGACATGAATGATTCTCTAAAACAGATAGGCATAATAAAACATCGTTTTACGCTACGCGACTTCGCCCTTTTTAAAGAAACTAATTTCCCGGGATATGCCTTTGTCAAAAACAAAGCCCATCCAAATGTTTTTACGGGCAAGCCCGTAGAAATGTGCCTTTCAAATAAAGGCAAGTACCTTTGGGTTCCGTATTACCGCCGCAGCTTTGATACGCTCTCCACCCAGCCATCCGCTATTGCTTTAATTGATGCGGATAAAGACAAGATCATCCGGGTTTTTCCGTCCGCGCCGTTGCCAAAAATGATCGCCTGTTCGCCTGATGACAAATACATCGCCGTTACCAACTGGGGCGATAACACGGTGCACCTGATCGATATCAGCTCAGGCGACCCCTTTAAATTTCATTATATCGCCCATTTTGTGGTTGACCACCGGCTGAAACTTGCATTCAGCGACTCCACTCACCGGGGGCATATACGGGACCATGAGTGCGGGCTCTGCCTGCGCGGAACTGTTTTTACGCCCGACAGCAATTACCTGTTTGTTGGCAGGATGGGCGGCGGCGGGATAGCGGTATTTGATTTAAAGGCGAAAAAGTATCTCGGCAGCGTTTTCGGCACGAAAAAGAATGTACGCCACCTGGTGATCAATGGTAACGATCTTTTCCTAAGCTCGAGCCAGGACGGATACGTGGAAAAGGCAGACTGGAAAGACATGCTCAGCTTTTTCAAGGGCCTCCCGCTCAATGGCAAATCCGATTATAAAAAATGGCAAGACGCCTTTACCGGATTGGGCGCACGCACCATAACGGTTACCAGCGATGGCGCCTATCTTTTTTCAAATACCAATAAGGAGTCGAAGATCAGCATCGTCCGCACATCCGATATGAAGCTTATTGGTTCAATTAGGGCGGACCCCTTCCCGGTGGGCATGGCTATTGACAAATCAAACAAATACCTGGTGGTGACTGCCCAGGGACGTTATGAAACCGGGGGGAACTCGGTGATGGTGTATCAGATTACACGCAAATAACTACCCCAAATCCGTCGTCTGTGTCCTCACAGACGATTATTTACTGCCTAACGCCAGCTCCGCCACTTCCTCCCCCACCAAACTGCCCATCGCGACCCCCATCCCATTACAGCGCACCGCGCAGAAAATGCCAGGCTCAACCTCCTTCACTATTGGGCTGATATCCTCCCCAAAACCCATAATACCGCTCCACCAATAATCTATCTCAAAAGGCTGATCCGGCAGAATAACATCCCGGAGGTATTTGATTAACTGGTTTTTAACAGCTTTTGTATGGCCAAAGTCCCAGGTTTCTTCAGCCTTAAAATCCAGGTTACGGCCGCCGCCAAATAATATGCGCCCGTCGATATTGCGGAAATAATAATAACCGTCGTCAAAATGATAGGTTCCCTTCAGCTTTAATCCTTTAATGGGTTTTGTCACCAATACCTGCCCGCGGCCGGGTATTACTTTCAATTCGGGAAACAACTGGCTGGCGAATGCATTAGTTGCCAGGATAACTTGTCCGGTTTTGAAATTCCCCTGGTTGGTGGCAAGGCTAATAAAACTCCCTTCAGATTTTATCTCACCGATAGCGCAATTATTTAGTACCATCACGCCCTCACTATAACATTTATCCAATAAGGCGCGCATCATTTTACCGGTATGCAACTGGCCCTCGTAAGGATTGCAGATCATCGCGCAAACACCTTTGAACCCAAAATCCGCTATTTTGGCATCTGCAGGCGAATAAATACCGGTAAGGCCGGTTGTATCTTTTAATAATTTGTTTAGCCGCTCGATCTGATTTTTGCAGCATTCCGCCTTCGCTTGTTCACCATCGATAAACAATTCGTATCCGCCGTTCTGCTGAAAGTCGATATCGGCGCCTGCCAAATTTTCACGCAGGCGTTGCAGGCCGCGCCATTTATAATCAACAAGCCTTGCTACTTCATCCTCCGAGGCATGCTCCAAAGCCTTTAATTGCTCCGAAACCGTTCCGAAACACGCAAAACCGGCATTTTTTGTGCTGGCGCCGGTAGGCAGAAAGCCCCGTTCCAAAACCAGCGCTTTTAATAAAGGCTGTTGTTTTTTTAAATGCAGCGCAGCGCTAAGGCCGACGATGCCGCTGCCGATAATGATTACATCAGCGTCATCGATAAATGCGGTGCGCTCCCAGTACGAAAATGTGTTTGTCTCCAAATCCTGAAAAAAATTGCTGAATACTTTTAATTTACGGCTAATAGCCTCACTGGGTCAAAAATATGCAATAATCATGATTCCGATTGAGAACTCCAGACTTTAGATTCAAGACTTAGCAAAGATGAATAACATCGCATTTATAGCGGTATACCCTGCAAAAAGCTTAATAAAAAACTGCACCAGCCCAACCGCTAAAACTCATCTTCCCGGGGTCTTCGCCAAATCTTTCCATCCACGAAAAAAAATTATTTTAAACTTTATTAATCGTCGATTGTCTTAATATTAAACAAAAAATAAATCTACCATGAAAAGAATAGCAAAAATAATAATGTTAATGGCTGTGGTAGCCTTCGTAGCAACGAAGACTTATGCGCAGGTTAGCGTTGGGGTAGGGATCTCCGCAAATATTGCACCTCCCGCCCTGCCGGTTTATACACAACCGGCCTGCCCAGTTGATGGCGACATTTGGCAGCCCGGTTATTGGGCATACAATGCCGACGGTGGTTACTATTGGGTTCCCGGCGTATGGGTTGCCCCACCGCAAACCGGTTATTTATGGACCCCGCCTTACTGGGGCTTTGCCGGCGGCGTTTATGGGTTTAACGCCGGTTATTGGGGTTTAAGCGTAGGCTTTTACGGCGGTATTAATTATGGTTTCGGCTACGGCGGTTACGGGTTCTACGGCGGTCGCTGGGCCGGTGGTCGTTTTATGTACAATACGGCTGTTTGGCGTGTAAACCGTACGTTTATACATAACACCTATATCGATCGTAATTTTGTTCGTAACAATAATCATTACAGCTTTAATGGGCCAGGCGGCGTTAACCGGAGGCCGGATGCAAGGGAACAGGCGGCAATGCGCGGAAACCACATTCAGCCAACTTCCAGCCAGATAGCCCACCAGGAGGCCGCAAGACAAAACCGTGCCCAGTTTGCAAATGTAAACCATGGACGTCCGGCCGCAGCTGCGATGGATAGAGTAAATGGCCGTGCTTACACCGCCAGCGGCAGGATAGCAAGGGAAAACGCCAATGCAAGAACTGCACAGGTTAAGCAACGCGATCAGGCTGAAAGGCAGAATGCTAACGCAAGAGCCACACGAGTAAGGCAACGCGATCAGACTGAAAGGCAAAATGATAATGCAAGAGCTGCACGAGTAAGGCAACGCGACCAGGCTGAACGGCAAAATGCCAATGCAAGAGCTTCACGCGTAAGGCAACGCGACCAGACCGAACGGCAAAATGCTAACGCAAGAGCTTCACAGGTAAGGCAACGCGACCAGGCAGAACGGAAAAATGCTAATGCTGCCACTCAACGTGCTGAGCAACATGATCGTATGCAGCGTCAGCAAGCAGCCCAGGCTACGCGTCAGGCTGAACAAAAAGACCGTATGCAACAGCAGCGCCAGGCGCAACGCGCAACGCAAAATCAGCAGCACATGCAGCAGCAGCGCCAGGCAGCTCAAGCTCAGCGCATGCAGCAACGCCAGGCCGCTCAGGCACAGCGTGCGCAACAAAATCAGCAACACGCTCAACAGCAACAACGCATGCAACGCGCTCAACAACAACGCCCCGCTCAAAGGCCTGCACAGCAGCGCGAACGCCGGGGATAATAATTTGATAAGTTTTTTAATAAGAAGCCTGCATATGTCTATGCGGGCGTTCTTATTTTTAATAAATATCAGCGGTCACGTTTATAAAAAATAAAACATATTTTTTTTCCGGATGTTGATAATAATAAAAACTAAAATGAAAAAGATTGGATTGATACTTACACTAATAGTTGCGTTATTTTTTGCCCTTCCAAGGGCTAACGCACAGGTTAGCATCGGGGTTTCAGTTGGATTTGCCCCACCGGCCCTGCCCGTTTATGTGCAACCGGCCTGCCCTGTTGACGGATACCTTTGGGTACCCGGTTATTGGGCCTATGACGATGCCGACGGGTACTATTGGGTACCCGGGTATTGGGCCGCGCCGCCCAGTTTCGGATTGCTTTGGACCCCCGCGTATTGGGGCTTCGAAGGCGGCATGTATGGATTCCATGCCGGATATTGGGGCCCCCACGTAGGCTTTTACGGCGGCATTAATTACGGCTTTGGCTATGGCGGCGTAGGTTTTTATGGAGGCGCGTGGGAAGGTGACCATTTCAGGTATAATACCGCTGTGGTGAACGTAAATACCACTGTTATCCACAATACGTATATCGACCGTTCCGTGATCAACAATGTAACCGTAAACAACCATGCCAGTTTTAACGGCCCCGGAGGCGTTACTGCGCAGCCAAGGCCCGAAGAGTTAGCAGCGGCAAGGGAACAGCATGTGCAGCCAACTACGGAACAAGTAACACATCAGCAGCATGCCAGCCAGGATAAAAGCCAGTTTGCCAAATATAATAACGGCAAACCTGCTGCAACTGCAATGGACAAGGTAGGCGGCAAACCGGTAGACCAGGAAGGCCACCTGGCTGCAAACTCAAAATTGGGAAATCAAAACGCGGATGCGAACAAAAATATGGCGAATAATCCGAATGCAAACCGACCGCCATCAAACGATCAGAACAATCCGGATAAGCCCAAGCCAAACGAGCCGAATAATCCGAATGCAAACCGCAAGCCGGCCTCAAATGACGAGAACAACCCGGCTAATCCCAACCCCAATCGCAACCAGGTAAACGAGCCAAATAACCCTAATAACCCTAATGGCAACCCGGCCCCAACAGTTAAACCCGCTCCGGTTAAACCTGTGCCGGTGAATGGTCAGCAGCGCCAGCCTGTACGCAGGCAACGCCGCGTGCAGCGCCGCCAGCAACCAAAGCCACAGCGACCGCCTCAAAAGGGGAATTAACGATTGCTTGCTTAAGAATTATAGGAGGCTGTCTCTAAAGAGCAGCCTCTTTTTTTTATATTTATATAATATGTTTGTATTTATTAAAATATCAAACTTAACTTTGTTAAGGTCAATGATATCCATTTTAAACTTTGTTATATAAATATAGTCTCACCCTAAATTCAAAATAAATTAAACATTACTTCAAATGAAAAAGATTTTATTAAGCATCACATTTATATGTGCCACTTGTTTTGCTTTTACAAAGGCGAACGCCCAGGTTAGCGTAGGCATTTCCGTTGGATTTGCGCCGCCGGCCTTACCTGTTTATGTACAACCCGCCTGCCCCGTCGACGGCTACCTTTGGGTACCCGGGTATTGGGCTTACGACAACGTGGACGGATACTATTGGGTACCTGGTTACTGGGCAGCGCCACCGCGATTTGGCTTGCTTTGGACGCCGGCTTACTGGGGATTTTCAGGGGGCTATTATGGCTTTCACGCCGGCTACTGGGGGCCGCATGTAGGTTTTTACGGCGGTATTAATTACGGTTACGGCTATGGCGGGGTTGGCTTTGGCGGAGGCGGCTGGTATGGCAATCACTTCCGCTACAATACTGCTGTTGTTAACGTAAATACTACCGTTGTACACAACACTTATGTCGACCGCACGGTGATCAATAATGTAACTGTAAATAACCACAACAGCTTTAACGGCCCGGGCGGTGTTGCCGCGCAGCCCAGGCCGGAAGAAATGGCTGCCATGAGGGAACAACATGTTCAGCCAACTACCCAACAGGTAAACCATGAGCAGCATGCCAGCCAGGATAAAAGCCAGTTTGCAAAATTTAACGGCGGCCATCCTACGGCAACCGCAATGGACAAGGTTGGCGGAAAGCCGGTAAACGAACGCGGCGAGGTTGCTGCAAACTCCAAATTGGGTAATCCAAACGGAAACCGTAAGATGATGATGAATACCCCCAATGGCAATGGTAACGGCAAGCAAAACGGCCAGAACCAGCAGATGCATCAGCAACAACAGCATCCAGGCCAACACCAGCCGCAACACCAACCACAACGTCAGCCACATCCAAACAGACCTCAAAAAGTCGACTAATGGTTTGGTTGACCCGATAAAAGGAAAGCCCCGGTGCAAATTGCACCGGGGCTTTCCTTTATTTTTTTACTGTTAAGTGTTTGTTAGTTCATCCGGTAAGGAGCAATGAGGTAAAATTCGGGTATCTGCACATTAAAAACAGAGTTGTCAATTAGTCTAGACATCTGGTATTCGCCCTTCATACTACCCATATCGGTTTTCAGGTTACAGCCCGATACGTATTCATGCGAACTTCCGGGCTCTATCACCGGCTGCTGGCCCACTACGCCCTCGCCTTCCACCTCGCGCTTTGCACCGTTGGAATCGAAAATATACCAGTGCCTCGATAATAAACGAACCGCGTAGTTACTCATATTTTCAATGTTAACTTTGTAAGCGAACATAAAATGGTCGTTTGCCGGGTTCGAATACTCGGGCTGATAGATTGTTTCGACTGAAACTTTAACACCGTCGGTGATTGTAGTAACCATTGTGATCATTGTAATCGTTCAAATATAACCTGATACATTCAAAAATCAAGCCATTTGCTCCGGAAAATTACAAGAAATTGATTTTAACCAAATGAAAATCTCAACCAAAAAAAATTTGGCCGGGCTAAAGGGATAAGACGGGCGCCCCTTCCAGGTATCTTGGGTCGTTAGCGACATCATCCAATATCGCCATCACCTCTTCACAGGACGACGCGGTTACCAGTTGCATGCGGTACTCTTTAAAATGCTCGATGCCTTTAAAATAATTGGAATAGTGCCTCCGCATCTCAAAAACGCCTGTTTTGGGCCCTTTCCATTCGATAGATTTCTGCAGGTGGATGGTGCAGGCTGCAATTCTTTCCTCAATTGTGGGCTTTTCCAGGTGCTCCCCTGTTCTGAAATAATGTTTGATCTCCCTGAATATCCATGGGTAACCGATCGCCGCCCTCCCGATCATCATCCCGTCGACGCCAAATTCCATGCGCCAGTCGGCTGCTTTCCCGGGTGAATCGATGTCGCCATTCCCGAAAATGGGAATTTGTATCCTCGGATTTTTTTTAATTTCTTTTATCAAAGTCCAATCGGCAACGCCCTTGTACATCTGCGCACGGGTACGACCGTGGATAGTGAGGGCTTTTATCCCCACATCCTGCAATCTTTCGGCAACTTCGTACACGTTTTTTGTATTGTCGTCCCAGCCAAGCCTCGTTTTAACGGTCACCGGAAGGTGTGTTGCTTCGACCACGGCTTTTGTCATGGCCACCATTTTATCAATATCCTGCAGCAAACTGGCGCCCGCCCCGCGACAAGCCACCTGCTTTACCGGGCAGCCGTAATTGATATCCATCAGGTCGGGCTTCGCCAGGGTAGCTATTTCGGTCGCTTCGCGCATGTTGTTGATATCACTCCCGAAAATTTGTATGCCTATCGGGCGCTCATATTCAAAAATGTCCAGCTTTTGCCGGCTTTTGGCCGCATCGCGTATCAATCCTTCCGACGAGATAAATTCGGTATACATCATGTCCACCCCATTCTGCTTGCAAACGTAACGGAAAGGCGGATCACTCACATCCTCCATCGGCGCTAATAGCAGCGGGAACTCCCCCAAATCAATATTTCCAATTTGTACCGGCATCGCGTATCTTCGTTGCAAATTTACAAATTTTAAGCCGGATGACATACCCGCAGCCAAAACCGTTCAGAACCGGCGAAAATCATATCCGCCCGGGCATCCAGTTTTTGATCTTCGCCGGCGTTCTTATACTAATTCTTTTCGTTGGCAATATCATCGGAATATGCATCGCCGCGCTGGCGTTTAGTTTTAAAGAGGTGATGGATATTGTGAATATGAACCTCCAGTCGCCCCATACCAGCGCCATTTTATGGATATTACAAACCGCCGGAACAACTTTGCCCATACTGGCTGCTCCCATTGTTTTCGCGGGCCTGGTAATGAATAATGCGCCCGACTACCTCAAGGTAAGCTTCCGCTTTTCATGGAAACTGCTGCCGATAGTACTGGTGGTGATGTTTATTGCGTTCCCGGCAATTGAGTTTTTATCCAATATTAACCAGCAAATGGTTTTGCCACACTGGTTGAAGTGGATGCGCGAAAGCGAAGATAACGCAGCGAAGCTGATGGATGTGATGCTAACGATGAAAACCATCTGGGCTGTAATTTTTGACGTCATCCTTATTGCCCTGGTACCAGCCATTGTTGAAGAACTCATGTTCAGAGGAGCCTTGCAAACCATTCTCGTTCGCTGGACCAAAAACGTGCACGCGGCGGTATGGATAACCGCAATTTTGTTCAGCGCTTTCCACATGGAATTCTTCGGTTTTTTGCCACGTTTGCTTTTGGGCGTGGTATTGGGCTATTTTGTGGCCTGGAGCGGCAGTATCTGGCCTGCCGTTTGGGGGCATTTTATCAATAACGCAACAGATGTGATATTGACTTACCTTTACCAGAACCGTATTTCAAAGACGAACCCTGACGACCAGCATATGTTCAATTACGCGGGCTACCTGGTTAGCTTTGTTGCTTTGTTTGCACTAATGTTTTATTACCGCAAAACTGCGGCTTCGAATCCGCCAATCCAGGTACATTATGGAGAAGAACTGGATTAAAATTTTTACATCGGCCAATTATTACCGCTCCGAAATGGTGAAGCAGGCGCTTGCCGGCTACGATATCGACAGCGTTATTTTAAGCAAGCAGGATTCATCCTACCACAATTTTGGCGAAGTGGAAGTGTACGTGCACCAAAGCGATTTCAGCAACGCATTGGAAGTGATCATCCTTAATCAAATCAGTTTATGAAAACACGCGCCATCACAGGCATTTTATTTGTTATCGTAATGGTAGGGTCCGTATTGCTGGGGCAATACGTATTCGGGGCCTTTTACCTGGTATTGAGCGCCTTTACGCTTTACGAATTTTACAGGCTGGCTTCTGAAAATACGGCAAAACCGGATGTGGGCGCCGGTATTATCAACGGCACTATAGTTTTTGCGGGTTTTGCGTTACTTACCCTTTCCAACAATATGGCGCTGCTCATCGATTATAAAACAACCCATGCGCTGCTGTTTTTGTTGCCTGTGTCGGTTTCGATGATATTTATCCGGCAGTTGTTTACTAAGGCCATGATGCCGTTTAACAACATTGCTTATACTTGCCTGGGCATATTGCTGGTAATTGCACCCTTTACGTTTTTCTTCGCGATGGCCTACACCCAGGGGGCATTTAATTTTCATTTCCCGCTGGCCTTTTTGATACTGCTTTGGGGTAACGATACCGGCGCCTACCTGGTGGGCCGGTCCTTTGGCAAAACCAAACTTTTTGAGCGCCATTCACCAAAAAAAACCTGGGAAGGCTTTATCGGCGGTATAGTCATAAGTGCCGGTATTTCGCTGATTATCGGCCACTTTTGGGGCGAACTGAAATGGAACCAATGGGTTTCCATCGCCATACTCATCTCCTGCTTCGGCACCCTCGGCGACCTGGTTGAATCCATGTTCAAACGCAGCATCAATGTAAAAGATAGCGGCGGCATACTCCCCGGCCATGGCGGCCTGCTGGATCGTTTCGACGGGCTGCTGATTGCGGCGCCGGTGGTATACACTTATTTGTATTTTATTACGACCTAATATAGCGGCGCGCAGTCACCCCCCTCTCTTTCGCAAAAACCTATTGCAGAATAATTTGTTTAATTAACAGTAAACCAAATTATTCTACCATGAAAAAAATAAGCTATTTTATGATGCTGGCTTTTGCAGCGTACGCCCTGCAGGCCTGCCACTCCGGCACTACTACCACCACCACGGATAGTACTGCTACCACGACTGATACCACCAAAAAAGTCGTTGCCACCGACACTTCCAAAAGTGACAGCAGCGATGTTAAATTTGCCAAAGCGCTTGCAGCGGGCGGCGCCGCCGAGATCACCTTCTCAAAACTCGCGCAGCAAAAACTGGCGGCAGGCAAGTTAAAGGATTTTGCAAACATGATGGTTACCGACCACACCCAGGCCGCTGATACGCTGATGGCCATCGCTGCTAAAGAAAATATTACGCTGCCCACCACTATGGATGCCGATCATCAAACCCAGTACGATTCGATGCAAAAAACAAGCGGCGACGATTTTAATAAGGCGTATTTAAAACTGATGGTGGCCGACCATACCGGCGCCGTGGCGCTGATCACCAGTGAGTCGCAGAGCGGGAAAGACCCGGCCCTGAAAGCCTTTGCAACCAAGATTTTGCCAACCGTGCAAGGTCACCTGGATGCGGCAAATAAGCTGTCGGCCGGTATGAAATAGGTCAACCGCGCTTTTTTTGAGCCTTTTTTACTTGAAAACTGCTGTAGAGCCAATTTGAACAATCTTGTATCATCTTGTATGGCTTTGTACAAGCTGCATATAAAATGAACTATTATTTTTGATCAGAGGTTTAGAATAACGCGCGATGCGCTCTAAATTATTTGGCGGGAACACTCAAAGTAAGCGGGGCACAAAATTTACTTAGTGTTAATTGTTTTTTACTCGTCAGACAGGGCTTACTGAAAAGGGGCCCTGTTTTTTTTGCGCTTTTGGGTTCACTCCGTTGTGCGTGGATGACACCCCCCTCCACCCGTCTCAATAGGGGAAATCGCACGTGCCGCCGCTTGTTAAAAGGCCTCGCGGGTTAGGCTCCCCTCTTGAGAGGAGCACGGGGTGTGTTCTTCTGGCGTCTCAGGGGAAAACCTGTAAACTGCGGCCACGGAGATTTCGTGTTTTTGCTTTTTTGCCCCAGCTGCGTAATATTGTACCATGAAAACCCTTGCCGACCTGCTGCTATTGGGCGATCTCCGATTATACGAAACCTGTGAACCGATATTGCGGGAAGAGCTGCCCCTGGTACCCGGCTGGGTAGCCGACCTGGATAACGTAATGCACGAAGTAAGGGCAAAATATGGCTTCGGTCGCGCCATTGCAGCCCCGCAGCTGGGCATCATGAAACGGCTGATCTATATGAATATTGATAAGCCCGTGGCTTTTATCAACCCCGAACTTACCATGCTTAGCGAGGACCTGTTTGAACTTTGGGATGATTGCATGAGCTTCCCCAACTTGCTGGTGCGCGTAAGACGCCATTGCGGCCTCACGATCAACTACCTCGACGAAAACTGGCAGCCCCAAACCTGGCAAATGGAAGGCAGCCTGTCCGAATTGCTGCAGCATGAATATGACCATCTCAACGGCATCCTTTGCACCATGCGTGCGGTGGATGAAAAGGCGTTTAAATGGCGGAGATGAGGAGAGGTGATACGTAAAAGACACGAGGGCAGCTTTTAAACGGCCTTTGCGCGTTAGGTTCCCTTCTTGAGAGGGGCGGGGGTGTGTCATTGCTGATGATTTGGGTGTCGTCGTCCGTCCGGTGTAAAATAAAGGATGGGTACGGACGGGTCAATGCTGGTGATTGGACATAAATATTTTATTTCCTAATTTTGAAATACGATGGAACCTGAAACACCTAAACCATTCGCCAAACGTTATACCGTTTTTAGCTTCATTGCCCGCCTGATGGTTCCGGCAATCTTGTTTGGAGACCTAATTTTTAAACTGCGATCCCTGTATTGGGAAGTTGGCAAAATGGTTGCCCTCCTCATAGTTATCGTAAGCATGCTGATCCTGGAGCGGATCACGAATAAATGGAGTTGGCTGCATATTATTGGCCTCGCGGCAATTTCTGCGGCGCTGTTTGGCTTGTATGGCTGGGATGCGTTTAATCAATATAAACACGACCTTATCATGGATAAACTTGGAAAAGAGTTTAACCCACAGCGCCGGGAGTTGGGATTGCCGGTGATACCGGCAGGCTGGTATATTAAAGACAGAGATAAGCATTGGACCGAATGGCAGGGAAACGACACTATCGGCCACTATTGGAAGATGACTTGGGTTGATTCATCTTACTCGTTGGAAACTGAATATGACGAATACAAACTCAAATCCGGGGGAGATGTTGATATAGATGCAAGGTTTTCGAAAGGAAATAAGCTGGATTCCATCTTATACAGTTATCAGGAGGGTAGTAATAGTCGTACCATCACCCGCCAACAAGCCGACAGTATTTTTGCCGTCGAAAAAATACCAAAGGATTATTGAAAATGCGGCATTCCCCTTCGTCGTGGCAATCCATTAATCCTAAACATCCTGGTTCAAACAATTTAATCCGGCAGGGTTTACAAAAGTTTACATAATCCAAGCATCTGCTAATATATTATCCCTCAATGCCACCCAGTCTTAAATATAAAATTAGTTTGTATTTAAACTATCAAGTATTTAACTTTGTGTTAGAATACAACCCAGAGCAACAAATCACCAATTCGCCAACTCACTAATTCACTAATTGCTCCCATGCAGCAGCAATCCTTAGTTGAACACGGGCCCCGGTTGGCCATCATCACCGTTACCGCGGTGTTTTGCGCGCTGCTGGAGATCATCGATACCACTATTGTTAACGTTGCCATTAATGATATGCGCGGCAACCTGGGCGCGACGCTGAACGAGATCAGCTGGGTAATTACCGCCTACTCGCTGGCCAACGTGATCATTGTGCCCATGACGAGCTGGCTGAGCCAGCAATTTGGCCGGCGCAATTACTTTGCGGCGTCGGTTATCCTATTTACCGTTTGTTCGTTTTTGTGCGGCAATGCAACTAACATCTGGGAGTTGGTGGTTTTCCGATTTATACAGGGGCTGGGCGGCGGCGCATTGCTGGTAACCTCGCAAACTATCATTACCGAAAGCTGGCCGGCCGAAAAGCGGGCCATGGCGCAGGCCATTTATACGCTCGGCGTTATTGTCGGCCCCACACTGGGCCCGCCGCTGGGCGGCTATATTGTCGACCATTATTCGTGGCCTTTTATCTTTTATATCAACATCCCGGTGGGTATTGTAGCCACCCTGCTTACCCTGCAATATGTGCGCAGCCCCAAATACGAAGAGAAGCGCCCTGTGAGCCAGGTAGACTGGCTTGGCATCGGCCTGCTTACTATCGGGGTGGCCTCGCTGCAGTTTGTGTTAGAGAAGGGCCAGGAAGACGACTGGTTTAGCAGCGGGTTGATCATAGCGCTTACGGTTACGGCTGTGTTTGGCCTGCTGCTGTTCATCTGGCGTGAGCTGGAGTACAAATACCCGGTGGTATATCTGCCTGTGCTGAAAAACGGCAACCTGCGCATCGGCGTAATGCTGAGCTTCATTATGGGTTTCGGGCTGTTTGGATCGACCTTTGTAATACCCATTTATACGCAAAGCTTATTGGGCTGGACAGCCGAACAGGCGGGGTTTTTGATGCTGCCGAGCACGCTGTTTGTCGCCGTGATGATGCCCGTGGTGGCAATATTGATACAACGGGGTATTGCCCAAAAATACCTTATCGCCATGGGTATGGTAGTATTCTTTATGTACAGTTTCCTTTCCTACAAAGTACTTACACCGGATACCAGTTCAGGCGACTTTTTTTGGATACTGATTGTGCGCGGCTTTGGGCTGGGCCTGTTATCCGTACCAGTAAGCACCATGTCGCTATCTACTTTAAAGGGACAGGAGATTGGCCAGGGCGCGGCATTTTCGGGCATGATGCGGCAGTTGGGCGGGAGTTTCGGTGTGGCGCTTATCAGCACCTTTGTAAGCCGCCAAACCCAGGTGCACCGCAATACACTGGTAGCCCACCTCAGTGTAAGCGACCCGGTTGTACAACAGCGCGTAGCGCTAATGACCGCCAGTGTGCGGCATCGGGGCACGGATAGTTTAACGGCGGTAAAAACTGCTTATGCCATGCTGGATGGCGCGGTAACAAAACAGGCTACCCTGCTTTCGTATATGGATGTGTTTTTGTGGGTAGGCGTAATGTTTTTGGTATTTGTGCCGGTGGTGCTGATATTTATTAAAAAGGCTAAAACGAAGGTTAGTATGATCGGGGCGGCGCATTAAACCTCACCCAACCCGCTCATAAAGGAGAGGGTTTAGAAAAACAAACGTCATGGAACCCGTTTCGGCACCTCACATGCTAAGTCACCGCACAATTGGCAGCCATGGGTTAGACTAACTATATGATGAGGTACTGAAACAAGTTAGTATGACAGCTTTTTGTAAATATTTAACGTAAATTTATAAACTCCATGCACCCTCCAACCAAAACAAAAGCGGAACTGGCTTTCGACCTGGGCCGTGCCATGGGCGAACTGCGCATTTACCTGCGCCAGCATATACAAGCCAAAATAAAGGAGCATAACCTGGATCTCACTTTCGAGATGCTGGAGGTGATGGGTTGCCTGTGGCGTAAGGATGGCATTAACCAGCAGGAAATAGCTGATTTTACCCTGCGGGATAAATCGAGCATGACTTACCTGTTGGATAACCTGGCTAAGCGCAAATTGGTAACCCGGGTAGAGGATGAAGACGACCGCCGCAATAAACTGATCTACCTCACGGCCGAAGGGCGGCTACTGAAGGATAAACTTTACCCCTGGGCCATCGAGGTATATGAAGTAGCTTCGGCAGATACGCGAACCGGCGAACTGGAGCAGACAATTGATCTGCTGAACAGGATGGCGGGGAATTTAAAAAAAACATAATATCGCCGCAAAGTTATGTAAACCACCAATTATCAACCTATATTTACTTAGCAATGAAGACATTATTAATACCAGTCGATTTTTCAGAATCCACAGAGAATGTCATTAAATATGCCGCGGGCTTTAGCTGCGATACTCACGTTGACCGCATCATTCTTTTACGAAGTTATTATGTTTCGATGTACGCGCAATTGTTGCCCTCGGCAGATTTTGTGCAGATGAGCGCAGAAAATATTAACGCCGAGCGGGAAAAGGTAGAGGCCAACCTGAAACACTTAAGCACCGAGTTGTACCGGAAGTGCATGCCCACAATCAAGATAGAGACTGCACTGAGCGATTTGCCGCTGGTAAGGGCCGTACATAATTTGATTGCCCGGGAGCGGCCCAGCATCGTACTCATAGGCAGTGATGAAATTCCCTACGAAAACGACAGCTATATTGGTGAGCAGATTATTGCGATAGCGAAAACCAGCCCGGTGCCGGTATTGATTGTGCCCGGCCATGTACAGTACCAAAAAATTGAAACCGCCCTGGTGCCCTGCGATTTCGGGGCAATTTCGCGCCTGAGCGCCCTGCAAACCTTCCGCGACCCAAAAAAATGGCTGCATCCGCAGTTAATGGTGCTTAACGTGGACGCAAAACAAAAATATAAGGAAAACGAACAGTTAGCCGCCGGGCTGGTGAGTTTACTGGAAGGATATGATTTTAAAGTTTACCATTCGGAAGATAAGGATATCGTTCATGGTATATTCTCCTTTGCCCGGGAACATGATCCGCAAATGATCATCGCGCTGCCCGGCAAGTACAGCTTTTTTTATAACCTCACCCACCGCAATATTACCAAAGCCCTGGCGCTGAATGCAAGACGGCCGGTGCTGATATTGAAATGATGTGCGGATGTGCAGATTTGCGGATTTGCGGATTTGCAGATGAAGAAATTAAAATGATGTGCACGTGTGGGGTTGATTGGTGGCCGACCGGCAATTATTCATCAAAAAATCTAATTATCTTCACATTCGCACATCTGCACATCTGCACATCTGCACATCCGTCAAGCAGCTTTCGAAATATACTTCACCAAACTCCGCTTAGCTACAGGCAGCAAGGTTTGCTCCAGCGGGAAACTGATATCGCTTTGCACATAATACACGGCCGGGTTAGGCATATACCGGTTGCGGCTAATAAGGTATAGCTTGATGGCCTCCGGCGTTTTGGTAAGGCTTTCTTCGTAGTTTTCAACAAACTGGATATTTATCCCGCGGAATTTATCATCCTTGTTTTCAAAAATAGTGATCTGGTATTCGTAGATGCTGTGCAATTTTTCTTTACCATTACGCAGCGAAAAATAGCCATGATAAGGCATCAGCGGCACAATGCCTACCGGGTCGATGGCCAGGCATTTCTCCACAAAATCATAAATCTCCTTGCCGGTTTGTATGGCCGGGTCCATGGTTTGCAGCGCGTAGCTGATGATCAGCTCGATCTCGCGCATGGAGCTATCATCGTCAACAATCTTTTGGTAAGTGAGCTTAACTGCCTCGATATCAGCTTTGGTGAGGCGCTGCGGGAAAGCCTGCTGCAGCACGGTCTTATTCTTTTTAAAGTATAAAAGGTTGTTAAAATGAAAGATCAAATCTGTCAGGTTGGGATACAGCCGGCTTTTATCAAAGTGCCGATTAATCTCCTGTAAA
>Ga0206971_10010_pt1 | contig 64767 bp, 50 predicted proteins | sample Alteio_BWOrgHeat_85_FD_152917 | JGI IMG/M metagenome (GOLD analysis project Ga0206971, IMG submission 152917) | Enriched cells from forest soil in Barre Woods Harvard Forest LTER site, Petersham, Massachusetts, United States -... | ecosystem: Environmental > Terrestrial > Soil > Temperate forest >...
ATTATGTTGGCAAGGGATTGTCGGGCGCCAAGATCATTGTCTATCCGTCGAAAGGATCGACTTTTGTGCCCGAAGATAATATTCTGATCGGGAACGTGGCCTTTTACGGGGCGACAGCGGGCGAAGCGTATATCCGCGGCATGGCCGGCGAACGATTCTGCGTGCGCAATTCCGGTGTGCGCGCCGTTGTGGAAGCCGTAGGTGATCACGGATGCGAATACATGACCGGCGGACGGGTCGTGGTTCTTGGGCCAACGGGGCGAAATTTTGCGGCAGGAATGTCCGGCGGCATCGCCTACGTTCTGGATTCCCATGGCACCTTCCCGATTCGGTGCAACAAGCAGATGGTTGACCTTGGGCCCGTGGAAGAGGCGGAGGATTTGGCGGAATTGAAAACGATGATCGAGCGCCACGCTCAATACACCGGCAGTCAAGTGGCGGAACGGATTCTGTCATCCTGGAAGGTCATGGCTGCTAAATTTGTCAAAGTGATCCCCAAGGATTACAAGCGCGTGCTGGAAGCCGAAAAGCGCGTGCGCGCCCAGGGACTTTCCGGGGACGAGGCCGTGATGGCCGCCTTCAAAGAAAACATGAGCGACGTCGCCCGCGTCGGAGGCAACTAATCGCTTATGGGAAAGCCGACCGGATTTTTAGAATTTCAGCGCGAGTTGCCGACTGACCGGCCGGCCGACGAACGCCTCAAGGACTGGAAAGAATTCCACCACCACCAGCCGGAAGATAAGCTTCGCACACAGGGATCGCGCTGCATGGATTGCGGCGTGCCTTTCTGCCACACCGGCACTCTGATCGCGGGCATGGCGTCTGGCTGTCCCGTCAACAATCTGATTCCCGAATGGAATGATCTCGTCTATAAAAATCTCTGGGAAGAAGCCATCGAGCGTCTTCATAAGACCAATAACTTCCCGGAATTTACCGGCCGCGTCTGTCCGGCGCCGTGTGAAGCCGCTTGCGTGCTGGGCATCAATAGCCCTCCCGTCACGATTAAAAATATTGAGTATTCGATTGTCGAACGAGCTTTTGGCGAGGGATGGGTGACGCCCCGCCCGCCGGCCACCCGCACTGGGAAAAAAGTTGCCGTCGTCGGTTCCGGTCCTGCCGGACTTTCTGCCGCGGCCCAATTAAACCGGGGGGGACATTTGGTCACCGTTTTTGAACGCGCGGACCGCATCGGCGGACTACTCATGTATGGCATCCCGAACATGAAGCTTGAAAAAGAAATCGTAGACCGCCGCGTGCGGCTTTTGGAGCAGGAGGGTATCTCCTTTGTCGTGAATACGGAAGTGGGGAAAAATTACGCGGTTGAAAAATTGCTCAGCGAATTCGACGCGATCGTCCTGTGCACTGGAGCGACTAAGCCCCGCGATCTCCCCGTTCCCGGGCGCGATCTGAAGGGCATTCATTTTGCCATGGAGTTTCTCCAGGCCAACACCAAAAGCCTGTTAGATTCCAATCATAAAGACGGCAAGTATATTTCGGCGAAGGATAAAGACGTCATTGTGATCGGCGGCGGCGACACCGGGACCGATTGTGTCGGCACGTCCTTGCGGCACGGATGCCGGAGTCTTGTTCAATTTGAAATTCTTCCCAAACCCCCGGCTCAGCGTGCGCAGGATAATCCCTGGCCGCAATGGCCAAAAGTCTACAGCATGGATTATGGGCAGCAGGAAGCGGCCATAAAGTTCGGCTCTGACCCTCGTGTCTATTCAATTTCGACCAAAAAATTTGAAGCCGATTCGTCTGGGCGCCTAAAGGCCATCCATACGACCCAGATCGAATGGGTGAAGGGATCGAATGGACAATTCCAGATGAAGGAAGTCGCGGGGACCGATAAAGTCTGGCCGGCGCAGTTGGTTCTTCTGGCGATGGGATTTCTCGGTCCCGAAGATCATCTCCTGAAGGCGCTAAAAGTCGATCAAGATCCGCGCACCAATGTGAAAGCGGAGTACGGCAAGTACGCCACAAGTCTTCCAAAGGTTTTTGCTGCCGGCGATGCGCGTCGCGGCCAATCGTTGGTCGTCTGGGCCATCAATGAAGGCCGTGGGGCCGCGCGAGAATGCGACCGCTATCTGATGGGAACGACGCAATTACCCTAACCCGCCAACCCTAATGACCCGAAAGCGACAGCTGGCGCTTTTTGGAGCCGGCCTTCTAGGGCTTCTCGTCATTTTCGCTGTTGTCTATCGTCGCCACAGCTGTCCGACAAATGTGGTGGTCTACGCATGGCGTCTCCCTTCCGGCCAGGTATTCATCGCCGAAGATTCCCAGAACCGCCGACTTCAGGAATATCGCCGACACGAACAGCTGGATAAGGTTGTCGCCCCCGAGCCATCAGATTTCAAGCAAATCCTAGCTCTGGCGATATGGGCCTCACATCAATTTCCACCGACCCAACCGTTTCCCATTTATCCTCCATGGAACGCTCATGTGATTTTGGATTGGATTCGTGCGGGAAAAACGGGGGGTTACTGCGCTCAGTACGGCCTCGTCTTCGGACAGGCCTGCCAAAGCTTCGGTTTTTTCCCACGCTATGTGGATATCGCGTCGCCGGCGAATGCAGGCGGGCATTTTACGACGGAAGTCTATGTCCCGTCTCTCAAACAATGGGTTGTCTTTGAGCCGACGTGGGGTATTTACTACACCGACGAACAGGGGCGGCCGCTCGATGCCTTGGCGCTTCACCAGTTTGCGGTGGGGCAACGAAAAGGCCGTGTCATCGAAAGACCCCGCCAGGTCCACGCCGCGGGCTGGCCTCAGATGTATTATTATTTTCGATATTATTTGAGAAATAATTTTTTAACCGTGCCGGCTTTTGCAAAACTTCTGCCCAACCGACAAGTTGTGTTTGCCCCAGATCGTCTGGCATGGAAGGATTCCTTTACCGATAACGAAGAAAATTGGCATAAGGCCGTTCTTTCGGCCGACCCGTCGGATTTTCGATTTGAATTGCGGTCAATCGCGGATCCCGTCATTGAATGCCGCAGCCCCGATGACCTTTTTCATGTGATGGCGTCAAACCCGCCTTTTCTGATCCGTAAGCTTTTGATTTCTCGGAACAATCTGCTCCGAGTGGTCAGCGAAGACATGGTTCATGATCCTTCCTATCAACCTTTAACGAAGAAGCGCGCTCGGAACCTTTTGTGATGTCCGCAGACAGTATTTCATCGCGGCGCCATGCCATCGTTCGTGAGCTCCGGGACGTGCGCGATTCATCAGCCGGCGACTTTGCATTTCTTGAAGGCCCGCGACTCATTCAAGAAGCTCTCCATTCCAAACTCCCCTTGGAACTTCTCGTGTGGTCCACCGCAGTGAGCATGGATTCCCTATTGGATGACGCGCGCGCGGTGGCCAAACGGGCATTTTCGATGACGGAGTCGGTCTTCCGAGCGGTTTCGGATGTCGAAAGTCCGCAGGGAATCCTTGCCCTTGTGCGCCGTCCTGTTTGGGAGTGGAAGGATTTATTGTCTCACGTGCCGGAGCCTTTATTGGTTCTAGACGGGATTCAGGATCCAGGAAATCTGGCAACGATCGTACGAACAGCCGAGGCCGCCGGAGCTGCGGGACTCATCACCACCCCGGGAACCGCGCGCCTTTTTTCTCCCAAAGCCCTGCGCGGAGCCATGGGCGCCTCCTTGCGGGTACCTTGCCTTGAACAAAGGCCCATCCCGGAGACAGCCGCGGCGCTTAAAAAAAACTCTTACAGTCTACTGGCAGCTTCGATGAAGCTAATTGGGAAACCGAGCGTGATCTACACCTCGGTGGACTGGAAAAAGCCCATTGCCTTGCTTCTCGGCCGAGAAGGCAGCGGTTTTTCACCGGAATGGAATGGTCTCATTGATGCGCCAGTGCATATCCCCATGAAATCCTCTGTCGAGTCCCTGAATGTAGCCGCCGCCGCGGCGGTCCTGCTTTACGAGTTTGTTCGCCAGAACGCTTAACCATCCACAAATCGCGGGAACTCTTTGATCATCCAACGCGTCTGTAGGATGAGATGAAAAACGACGAATTCAGCGAAGTCCTCAAAACCTATGGCGACATGGCCTACCGGATGGCCTGCCATTTAACCGGCGGCAATGAGACGCTGGCCCGCGATCTCGTGCAGGATGCCTTCATTAAAATCTGGAAGAACTGGGAATGGCAGCGGCCTCGCGCCTTCAAGGGCTGGATGTATCAAATCCTGCATAACCTCTACATGGATCATCTGCGTCGCAAATCCCGAGAAGCGACATCCTCCTATGATGCGCAAGGGCCCTCGGAAGAGGATTGTGTCGTCGACTCCTACTCCGATCATTCTCCGCATATCCTGGAGGCGCTCGAGCAGGAAGAGTTGAAGAGAATTCTGCATGAAGCGCTCGCAAAAATGCCCGAGGAATATCGTATTCCGATCATTCTTTGCGATTTGGAAGACCTGTCTTATGAAGAAATTGCACAGATAGTTTCGTGTCCCGTGGGGACCGTGCGATCGCGTATTCACCGGGGCCGCCGCGACTTGCGGCGGGCCCTGGTCCATTTCGAAGAGTGCGGGAGGTCGTTATGACTTGGGTTGATATTCGATCGCTCTTGCGCCAAAGAGAGCTGCCTCGTATTCCATCGGATCTGGTCGCTGCGATCGAAGCGCAAACGATAGGCCGTCGCGCCTGGTGGGAGTCCGATGTGTTTCGCCTGCGTTGGGCGCCGGCTTTGATCGGGCTGGCTACGGCATTTGGCGCGCTTTGGCTGTCCAGAATTCAAAAACATCCTGATGCCCGCGCCACGATTCCCCTCGTTGCCGCGCCGCGGCCGATCCACGAAACCCAGCATGCCTTTTTGTTGCCCAATGAAACGTCAAACCAAGAGAAAGGAGAAAGTCGTGAACATTCGAAGTCATAGTGTTGTCCTGGGGCTCGGCCTTGTTGGGCTCCTGTCGTATACCGCTTGTACGGCCGAAAAAGCGGCCATGAAAGATCGTGACATAAGTGCCGTACCTGTCACTAATCCGGAGCTTGCTCAAAATCAGGCGGTCCAGCCCGTGCCCAAAATGGTGGATGGTGTCTTCGCCACCAACGATCACCTACAGCCCGTTTATTTTGAGCTTAATCAGTCCAAGTTGTCTGGGAATGCCGTTGAAAGGGTGAAATCCAATGCGGAATGGCTTAATGGCCAGCCGCCATTTCTGATCCGAATCGTCGGATACGCCGACAGCCGTGGATCCATTAAGAAGAATGAACGTTTGGCCGAACGTCGGGCAATCGCCGTCCGAGATGCTTACGTCGCGCTCGGCCTGCCGAAGGAACGGTTCTCGATTGCCGGTCGAGGGGCGGAAGAACCCGCTTGTTCGCCGACCACAGAGGATTGTCTCTCACAAAGCCGACGCAGCGATACGCTGATTGAAGAGAAATCTCTAGCCTCCCGATAGTGACGCCTCCAGCACTCGGTCGCCAGACGTCTGGCGACCGGGTCTTTTTCTTGCCATAATAATGTCGTGAGATCCCGCGTGAGATTCGCCCCACCTGTTATTTCTGTCGCCATGATCCTTATTTTGTCGTGCGCGGGTCTGCGCGCCGACGTTAGCGACGCGGCTGGGCCCAATCGTCGGACTATCACCGTTCAAGGGGAAGGCAAAGTTCACGCGATTCCGGACATCGCCACGATTTCCATCGAAGTCCGCCAGGACGGCGAAGATCTCGATAGTGTCACGAGCCTCGTTCGCCATGCCATGGGGAAAATTCTGGAATCGGTCAAAGCACAAAAGATCGATGACAAAGACATCCAGACCGATCTCTTCAGTGTCCATCCGAAATTGGAATACGACAAACATTCTAACCCACGCCACGTCGGCTATTCTGTCACTAATCGCATCCATGTCAAAGTGCGCGATCTGAAGAAAGTTGGCAAAGTTCTGACGGCCGTGACCGCGGATGGCGTGACGAGCGTCAACGGGCCGGATTTCGATGTCGACAATCCCCAAGTCCCTGAGCGACAGGCGCTCGCTTTGGCCTATGACGATGCGCATGCCAAGGCTTCGGCCCTGGCGGAGGCGGCGGGTGTTCATTTGGGCCAGATTCTTTCCATGACGCCGGAGGCCTCGAGTTCTCCGATACGTCCGCGTCCTCTCATGATGCGGGCGATGGCGATGCCGGCCGCCGTGCAGGAGCAGGAGCCGATCTCCGCGGGCGAACAGACCATAAGCGCGACCGTCACGGTCGTGTATGCCCTTCAATAAACCCGTCCTCATTTTCGATGGCGACTGCGGCTTTTGCCGGCGATGGGTCATGCACTGGCAGACCCTTACAGCGGATCGCGTTCTGTATTTGTCTTTTCAGGAAGCCGCCGGACAATTTCCGATCATTCCGCCAGAGGATTTTCAAAAGGCGGTTCAACTCGTAGAGCCCGATGGCCAAAGAAGCTCCGCTGCAGAAGCGGTCTTTAGGGTTATGAGTTATGCCGGCTACCCCTTCTGGTCATTCGCCTATCAAAAAATACTGGGTTTTTCCCGAATCACGGAATTCCTGTACGGAATTGTCGCGGGGCATCGCCCAGCCTTTTCAACCTTGAGCCGCTGGTTGTGGGGAAATTCGGCCGAACCCTCCTCGTACCGCATGAGTCGTTGGGTGTTTTTGCGCGGCCTATCGGTCATTTATGTGATTGCTTTTGCTTCGTTGGCCGTTCAGGTGAAGGGACTCATGGGAGTGGAAGGGATTTTTCCCTCTGGCCAATTTTTGGAGTCCCTCTCTCGATACGGCTCGATCAAATGGTGGTATATTCCGAGCCTTGCCTGGTTCAATTCCAGTGATCATTTCCTAATTGGATTATGTGTGGCGGGCGTAATGGCCTCATTGCTCGTGTTTGTGAACGTTCTCCCTCGATTGTTTCTTCTGATCGTGTGGTTGCTTTACCTGTCCCTGGTTTCTGTGGGCGGAGATTTCATGAATTTTCAATGGGACGCTCTACTTTTGGAAACCGGTTTTCTGGCCATTTTTCTTGCGCCGTCTGGGTTCCTTCCGCAAAAACATGGGGCGGCGTCACCTCCGAGCCTGATACGGCTCCTTGTTTGGTGGCTTCTGTTTCGCCTGATGTTTCAATCGGCCTTGGTGAAATGGATGAGCGGGGATCCGCTCTGGCATCATCTGACGGCTCTTACGGTGCACTATGAGACACAGCCGATTCCAAATCCAGTGGCCTGGTACGCCCATCAACTGCCGCTCTGGTTTCAGAAATTCTCATGCGCAGGCATGTTTGTGATCGAAGGACTCATTCCATTTTTCATTTTTTGCGGACGACGCCTGCGGCATCTGGCTTTCTGGGCCTGGACTGGATTTCAGGTCCTAATTTTATCGACCGGCAATTATGCTTTTTTTAATTGGTTAACCATTATTCTTGGTTTGATGTTGTTCGACGATGCACTGCTCCGGCGGTGGCTGCCGAGTTGGTGCGATGAACCGATTATTCAAGACGGCCGGCGACGGCCGGGACTGACATTTTTGTTCGTAGTTACTTTGTTTCTGACCAGCGTCCCATTTGCACGCATTCTTGGGATGGCGATGCCTTCCTGGATTGTGGCGCCCGTGGAATGGGTGTCGCCGCTGAGGTCTTTTAACAGCTATGGGCTTTTTGCCGTGATGACGCCCAATCGTCCGGAAATTATTTTGGAGGGGAGCAATGACGGTAAGAAGTGGCACGCTTACGAATTCACGTACAAGCCCGGTGATCCGGCGCGCCGGCCGCCGCAGGTCGCTCCCTACCAGCCGCGACTCGACTGGCAAATGTGGTTCGCGGCGCTGGGGGACTATCGACAGAATCCCTGGTTCATCAATTTCTGCTTTCGGATTCTGAAAGGATCTGAACCGGTCTTGAGACTGCTGGCCAACAATCCCTTCCCACAGCATCCTCCGGTCTATCTGCGCGCCGTTCTCTACGAATACCGCTTTACGACCGTCGCGGAACGGCATCAAACCGGTCATTGGTGGAGGCGCGATCCGAAAGGGTTGTATTGTCCTGTGCTATCCTTAAAGCAATGACAAAACGTTGCCATTGGGCCGAGGATGATCCTCTCATGCAGGCTTACCATGATCGGGAATGGGGCGTTCCACTCCATGACGACCGCAAACTATTTGAATTTCTTATTCTGGATGGAGCACAGGCCGGTTTAAGTTGGCGGACGATCCTTTATCGTCGGGAGGGGTATCGAAAAGCGTTCTACAATTTTAATGCCAAGCGCATGGCCAGGATGACGTCCAACGATGAAGCGCGTCTGCTCAAAGATCCAGGGATCATCCGCAATCGCCTCAAGATTAAATCGGCCATCCAGAATGCCAGAGCCTATCTTGCGGTCAAAAAGGAATTCGGCACCTTCGATAAGTATCTTTGGCAGTTTGTTGAAAAATCGTCCAAGAAGAGCCGCCGCCACCAGACCTATCGGGATATTCGAACGACCAGCCCCGAATCTGACGCTATGAGTAAGGATCTACGCGCCCGCGGTTTCAATTTCGTCGGCTCCACCATCTGCTACGCCTTCATGCAGGCGGCCGGCATGGTCGATGATCATCTGCACGGCTGCTTCCGCACGAAAAACTAAACCCGGCCTTTTGAAACATTCCTTGGAATTCCCTCGTCTAAGAGGATCGCCGCGGTTTTTATCGATTCGTCCCCTTCGCGCTGTTCTTCTCCCGCGCGGAGGGGGCGTTGCAGTTCCACCGCGGTATGCACGCTGCCGTGCTGGAATGCGAAATGTCCTAGAGCGTTCGTAGAGTTCAAAAACAAAGGCTTGATCGAATCGGACACTTGAAAATAAAAAGTGCGGCTTTGCATGTGTACATCGCAAAGCATCACGGTGGAATAGTCGATGGGCTGTTTGCAATGCGGAGAAAGGCACTTGTAGATGCTTTCCTTGGCGGAGAAGGCGAGGCGGAAAAATTGATCTTCGGGCATAGGAAGGCCGGCGCCAAGACGTTCTTCATCAGTGCTCAGAACGATGTGTTTCGCGGTGGCGAGAATGTCCGACTCCGTCATCTTCTCGGAATCGATTCCGATGCCCAACCATTGGTCGCTTGGAGCGACGGCCGCCATGGCAAAGCCTTGCGTATGGGTGATCGAGCCGACGAGACCGTCAGGCCATTTCGGCGAGCCATCTGGATTCATGCCCACCTGTATGGACGTCCCAGGGCGGCAAGCCTGAATGGCTTTCGCCGCGCAGAAACGGCCGGCCAGGTATTCGGATATTCTTTCTGGCGTTGCCATTCTCAATTTTTCCGGTAAGGGGGCGAGGTCTGAAATCTCACGAATGGTTAAAGGGTTAGTCCATGCCGCCGCGGCGGAATACGGAGTAGTTAGGATTTCAGGTGTTTCGAGCGGGATAAGCATGGGAGCCATTGGATCAAGTCAGCTATATCATGAATGAAAACTCCGCGACCTGTAAAGTAGACGGCAATTTGATTCGTGATGAGCTGCTTCACGAATTATTTGAGACGATGGCGGACCATCGTCCCGGAAGAACGGCTGTCCAATGCGGCGATTCCAAGTTGAGTTACCGCGAGTTGGAAGAAGGGTCCAATCGCTTAGCGCGGGCTTTACGTGCGAGAGGAATCGGCCGGGAAGACTGCGTGGCCTTTCTTCTTCCGCGCTCCAAGCACGTTTATCTGGCAATGTTGGGGATTCTCAAAGCCGGCGCGGCCTATGTTCCGCTCGACGTAGAAACGCCCTCAGAACGAATCCAGTTTATCCTCAAAGATTCCGGTGCCAAATGCCTGATCACGCTGGCCGGCATGGCCGATCGATTGACCGGCGATAGCCCTCGATTATGCTTGGATTCGGACGCTTCTTTATTGGCCAGTCAATCCATCGAGAGAATCCCTCGCGCCCAAACGGGTACGACGCCCGACAATTTATGTTATGTGATCTACACCTCGGGGACAACCGGGCAGCCCAAAGGCGTTCAGATCGAGCATCGCAACGCCACGCATCTTGTCCGGGCGGAGTCGAAGCTCTACGGCATCGAATCTCAGGACCGGATCTTTCAGCTGGCGTCCCCAGCCTTTGACGCCTCTGTTGAGGAAATTTGGATGGCCTTTTTCCATGGCGCCACGCTGGTGGTTGGGACGCTCGAGATTCTCCATTCGGGCCCAGAATTTTCCGGCATCCTCGAGCGGTTGGGTGTGACGGTTCTCTCCTGCGTCCCAACATTTCTTTCCATGTTGGAAAACGATATCTCAACCCTTCGCCTCTTAATTCTGGGAGGAGAAGTCTGTCCGAATGGGTTGGTGGATCGATGGCAACGGCCCGGCCGGACGATCTGGAATACATACGGGCCGACGGAAGCCACGGTGATTGCCACCGCCGCGCGTCTGATTCCCGGTCGCCCCGTCACAATCGGCAAGCCGATCGCCAATTACCGCGTTATCCTTCTTCACGAAGAGGGCTATCCCGTTCCCGATGGAGAGCCCGGAGAAATCTGTATCGGAGGCCCGGGAGTTTCCCGCGGCTATCTCAAAAGGCCTGAATTGCAAAAAATAAAATTTACCACGATCGGTACGCCGGCCGAGACTCCGCTACGGCTCTACCGGACAGGCGATCAAGCGAGGCTAACGCCGGAGGGGGACCTGGAGTATCTCGGCCGTCTCGATGATCAAGTGAAGGTGCGTGGTTTTCGCATCGAACTTTCGGAGATCGAAGCGGCGCTCACGCAATTTCCAGAAATCATCGCCGCGGCCGCCGCCGTTCACCGTCCGACCCAGCAGATCGCCGCCTACATCGTTGTTCGTCCGGGTTACCGCATCGATCGCGCCGAGGTTCGCCGGCAGCTTGCCAATCGTCTGCCGCCTTATATGGTTCCGGTCTTCTTGGATGAACTCCGCGCTCTTCCCATGACCACGTCGGGGAAAATTGATCGCTTGAAGTTGCCGGAACCGCAAAAGCCGATGGCCCTGGAACGGCGCGAACGCGTTGAACCTCGCACCGAGGCCGAACGGACGGTCCTCCAAGTCTGGCAGGTCGTTCTGCAGAGGGAGGCCATTTCAATTCGAGATAACTTTTTCCTTGATCTGGATGGCCATTCCCTTCTGGCAGCCGCTGTGATTTCGAAACTTAGACAGAAGCCCGGGTTCGAACGCTTGTCTATGGCGGATCTTTACGCGCATCCCACCGTCGGGGCGCTGGCCCGTCTTGTGGATCTATCTAGCGGAGGAGGGAAAGCGAAGTCCGAGGCTCCGTTTTTAAAAGCATCCAATTTGCGCTATCGGCTCTGTGCGACAGGACAGGCGCTAGGGGTGGTGTTGCTGTCTGGATTATATGCTTGGCAGTGGCTGGGCGCTTACTTAGTTTATGGCTATTTGGTCGTAGCCGACTGGCCGGTGCATCGCGCACTCTGGGTGGCCTTTTGGGTATTCTGCGGAATCACACCAGCGACTTTGATCCTTTCGATTCTGGTCAAGTGGCTTCTGCTCGGTCGCATGCGTCCCGGGCGCTATCCCCTGTGGGGATGGTTTTATTGGCGATTCTGGTTTGTCCGTTCCGTGGTGCGAGCAGTGCCTGTCCAGTATCTGAATGGGACCCCGCTTCTCAACCTCTACTATCGGCTGATGGGTGCTCGAATTGGACGGAACGTCTTCATCGGAGGCCATGGCCTGGCGACGTTCGATCTTCTGAGCGTGGGGGAGGGCTCAAGTCTCGGCTCGGACACATCCGTTGACGGATCATCGGTGGTAGGAGGGATGCTGGAAATCGCCTCCGTAACGATTGGTTGCCATTGCTACGTTGGAACGCATTGCGCCTTGGGCGCCGGTACCGTCATGGAAGACGGTTCCGGTCTGGACGATCTCTCCATGTTGCCAGCGGGAACGTGCATCCCCTCCGGCGAACTTTGGCAAGGATCGCCTGCATCCCCCACAGGGAGACTTGAACCGGAAACGGCGCGTTCACCCTGGGGCATGACCTCCTGGCTAATTCATTCATTTGGAATCTTTCTCTTTCCTATCGTCATTGTCATCGCGGTTCTTCCGGGACTCATGGCTATTACCCACTTGAGCCATCTGAGCGAAGGGTATTCATTTCTCTTATCGGCGCCCCTGGTTGCTGTTTCTTTCGTTGTTTTCCTATACGTAGAGCTTTGGTTGGTCAAATGGCTGCTGATCGGGCGTTTGATACCGGGACGCTATCAGGTGGGAGGCTTCTTTTACGCACGTAAATGGTTCTTTGACCAGCTCATTGCCATGAGTACGGATGTAACGGAGGCCCTCTATGAGACCCTCTATGCGGCGCCGTGGCTGCGTTCACTGGGCGCCAGCATTGGAGCTCGTTGCGAGATTGCCGTCGTCAAATTGGCCCAGTTTGATCTTTTAGAGATGGGAGAGGAATGCATGCTTGCCGACCAAGTCTTGATGGGAGCGCAACGCGTGTACTCCGGGTGGGTTTCCATTGGGCGCGTGAAATTGGGTCGGCGCGTTTTTATCGGGAATGGCGCGCTTGTCCCTTGCGGGTCCGTCTTTGAGGATAACGTTCTCATCGGCTTGATTTCTTTGCCGCCAAAGCTCGCCGGTGGATCCGTCCCGAAAAACACGAGCTGGCTCGGTTCTCCGCCGATTGCGTTACCGAGACGCTACCATAGCGATCAATTCACGGAATTGCAAACATTTCGTCCACCCAAGAGGCTTGTGGCCATTCGCCTCTTCATTGAAATGTTCCGAATTTTACTTCCACCAACGATCTTTGTAGGGTTGGCCTCACTGATTGTCGACACGACGGACATCCTCCAGGATCATATGGGGCTCGGTCTATGGATTCTGACGGTCCCGTTACTGTATGCCGCGGCCGGTATTCTGGCCGTTTTGATTATGGCGCTTATTAAGTGGGTTGTAGTCGGCCGGTACCATGAGGGTGAGCGGCCTCTTTGGAGCACCTTCGTTTGGCGCAGTGATATGGTCAATGGAGTCCATTTCAATTTGGGCGAACATTTCTTTTTGGGCATGCTTCAAGGGACGCCTTTCGTGGCGTGGGCTTTTCGGCTCTTTGGGATGAAAATTGGCCGGCGTTGTTATATCGACACCATTTCATTTACCGAATTTGATCTGGTTGAAATGGGTGATGACGTCTCGATTAACAGCGGCGCCAACATTCAGACTCATCTTTTTGAAGATAGGATTATGAAGATGGGGACTGTTCGCATCGGCGACCGGTGTTCCGTAGGCGCGTCATCGACCGTACTTTTTGGAACGATGATGGAAAATGGATCTAGTCTCGAAGATTTATCGCTTCTGACGAAGGGGGAGACGCTCCCTTCGGGTACTCGCTGGCACGGCATCCCCGCCCGCAGAAATGATCACTAAGGTATGCTACGCTTTAATGTAATGAAGAGTGCGCTAAGAAAATTTCTAAGTGTCTGGATTGTTTTGATGGCGGCGCTAGTGGCGTCATCATCAGCGGCTACCGACTCTCTTCAAGAGCAAATCCATGCGGATTTTAAAGCTGGCCGCGCGGCCGAGGCGGTGACGCTTCTTCAGCAGGAAGCCGCCAAGGGCAATCCCGAAGCTCAATATGGCTTGGGGATTTTATACGACAAGGGGTTGCCTGAGGCCAAAATTCCCCAGGATGAATCGCAGGCTTTCCATTGGTACAGTCTTTCTGCTCAGAACGGGTATGCGCCTTCCCAGAATAATCTTGGTTTCCTTTATTACACAGGACGTGGCGCTGCAAAGAGCGACGCCGATGCGTTTCATTGGTATGAGAAGGCCGCTCAACAGGGCAATGCAATGGCCCAGTACAACTTGGGCGCCATGTACTTCCATGGGCAAGGGACAAAGAAAGATCTGGCGAAGGCCTTTGAGCTCTACAAACAGTCGGCTGAACAAGGAAACGTCACGGCTGAAAACAACCTCGGCTATTTGTATGAGCATGGGCTAGGAGTTCACCGCGATTTCAAGGAAGCCGTGCATTGGTACGAGCGGGCGGCCAAGAGCGGAGAGGACTATGCGCAGAGAAATCTTGGCGAGATGTATGAGCACGGAGTGGGTGCCCATCGCAACTACAAGCACGCCCTCACCTGGTACAAAAAAGCCGCCGAGCAGGGACATGCTCATGCGCAAATGAAATTAGGAAAGTTGTATGAGCATGGCTGGGGAACGACGAAGGATTTAGTCGAAGCCTATGCCTGGTACTGGGTGGCGACCGAAGGCGGGAATGCCAAAGCCAAAGAAGCGCTGGCGCATTTGACACCTCAATTATCCACAGCTCAGGTGACAGAAGCGCGTGATCGAGCCTCCCATTTTGTGATTAAGAAGCAGTCATGAAGAAAATCCTAAACCGTCGCCTAGCTCTAGGAATTACGATGCTTGGATTGGCCGGCTTGTGGGGTTGCGCGACTCCCGCGGTTATTTTTATCAGTCCGAATTATGGCAAAGAGCCTCCGCAGCGCGTCACCTTGCAGGGGTTCAGCGATGCTCCCGGTCAGCAAGGATCCGGCGCGATGATGGCCGACGTTTTTGAGAAATATCTCTTCAATTTGCATTACAACATCGTGGATGCAAATCAGGCCCAGGTGGATGCTGTGATTACCGGCAGCCTGTCGGAACTGACCGATACCAGCGAACAGACCGTCATGGTCGACGTCCCACAGGAAGTCTCCGAGCCGATTGTCCAGGATGTGGTGGTTCAGGGCCGGCACGGGCTGCGGACGGTGAGCCGGCAGACGGGAACACAAACCACTGTCGTGGATCAGTCGGTGCCTGAAACAGAAACGCTGCCGGCGCGCGTCGGAATCAATGTGCGGATGGTCAGCGTGAAATCGGGCGAGCTTCTCTGGAGCGGTTCTGGATCCGCGGACGGCATGGACATCGCCTCGGCGGCAGAGGCGGTGGCGTCCAAAGTGACCGACGCCTTGCAAAAGGGACTTGTGAAGCTTAAGTCGACTCCCTCCAACTGATTAGTGAGCGGCGGCTTGCCTCTTCGCCATTTTTTTAACGCACGCTGAAACGATCTCCGGTTCGACGGTGACCCCGTCGAGAACTTGTCCTTTCAAAATCGGCTGCAGGCAATCTCTGAAGAGTTTTTTCCCTGCATCATCCGATGCCTCGCCTTTGACATAGCCCGCATTGGTGCAGGCCATTTCGATTTGTTGGCAAGGATGGTCGTTTCCTAAAGCGGGTTCAGTCGCGGGCGGGGGCACGTCGGCCCAAGCCAGAGGTGCTAACACCATGGCGATACTTCCAACGACGATAAGTCTTTTCATGATTCCTCCATCTCCATAGTCCTAAGGTATCGGTTGATTGCCCGCGAAGACGTCCAGCGCATAATGTTCGGCGTCGTGCTGGAAGGCCGGCCAATCCAAAGACGTCAGTTGCCGAATGATGTCCGGCAGCGCCATCCCATGGCTTAATCCGTCAATGACCCTGGGAATAGTGTCTTTACCGCCCAGTTGAATGAGTCTCTTGGTCGATAAATAAAAATAGGTGTAGCAGCCAAAATTCTGCTCGCCATGTAAAAATTCATCCACCGATCCGTTTAGATCGCAGATGACAGCTCGCGCGTCGGAATGCCCCCAGCGCTTAAAATCCTCCTGTGTACGACTCGTTCCTTCGGTCGTGACCGATTGAGCCAACCCTTCGTTAAACCAGGTCGGAATCGGAGCCGCTCTCGGATTCATCACCGCATCGCGCAAAACGGCATGGGCCATTTCGTGGTAAATGATGTCGTCTAGATGTTCCGTGGGATACAGCAGATGATGTTCAAGATCGATAACAAGAACCTGGCGCAGCTGATCTCCGGAAGTCACTGCTCGCACGTAAGCCGCCATGGCTCGGTAAGGATCTTTCGACGCCACATCCGTGACGGTAACCAGGAGAGGCTGGTGCAGCGTCGTCGACAGGCCCCATTGGCCGGTGATGTAAGCGAGCGCTCCTGGCACGACGACTTTGGCTTCCGCCAGAAGGTCGGCAAACTCTGTCGGGTGATGACCGGAGTAGCTTTCCATAAATTGGATCGAGCCGATCGTTTCCGCTGGCAATGGAGTTGTCACCCCCACACCTAGGCTCGCGCCGAGCGTCGCGACAAGACCGAGATGGGAAATGCTTCTCCGCTTCCGCGCGTTATTCATATCGCAGGGCCTCGATGGGTGACAGAAGCGACGCTTTGCGGGCCGGCCAGAAACCGAAAATGACGCCGGTGGCGGCTGAAAAGCTGAACGCCAAGAGGACGGATTGCAGAGTCACTTCCGTTCCCCAACCGGAAAAAATGGACATGAGGGTCGATACCGTCACACCGAGAACGATACCGATCAATCCACCTAAGGTCGAGAGAATGGCGGATTCGATTAAAAATTGAGCGAGGATGGCGCGCCGGGCGGCCCCCACCGCTTTTCTCAATCCGATTTCACGCGTTCGCTCATTAACCGAAACCAGCATAATGTTCATGATCCCGATCCCTCCAACCAGGAGCGCAATCGCCGCCACAATTCCCAGAAGAGTCGAGAACGTCTGTGTGGTTCCGCTTAACGCGGTTTGAACTTCGGCGTTATTCCGGAGAGTAAAATCGTTTTGCTTATAGATTGGGAGTCGGTGCCGCTTGCGCATCAGCGTTTCGATGTTGGCCATCACCTGAGGAATCTCCTCGGGTGTGGCACATTGAATCGCCATCTCATGCAGATAGGGAGTCCCGAGGACTCTCTTCATCGCTGTAAAGATCGGGATGACGATCATATCGTCTTGATCGCTAAAACCGCTGGCCCCCTTCATGGGGAGAATGCCGATGACTCGGAATTGGATGTGATTGATCTTGATGTCTTTGCCGACCGGGTTTTCTTTTCCGAAAAGGAAGTTGATCACCGTTTGGCCGATGATCGCCACGCGCGTCAAAGCCATATTCTCCTTTTCGCTGAAGAAGCGCCCGTAATAGGGGGCTGCGTTCCTGATGGATTCGTAATTCGCCGTAACGCCCTGCACTTCAGTTTTGGTGTTTTGGTCTTTATAGGTGATCTCGACGTTACCGCCTTCTACTTCGGGGTAGAGGTCCGAGACGCCATGAATTCTTTGGATCATGCGGGCATCTTCCAAGGTCAAGCGGCTCACCGAACCCATCGCGCCTTGAACGCCTCGCACATTGGGCGCGCCGGGAAAAAGCATGAGGACATTGGATCCCAGACTGGCGAGCCGAGCTTCGATCGCCTTTTGCGCGCCTTTCCCAATGGCCAGCATGGCAATCACCGCCGCCACGCCAATCAGAATTCCGAGCATCGAGAGGGCGCTGCGCACCTTGTTCGCGGCGATCGCGCGTAAAGCCGAGGAAGAAAATTCACGAAATTCGGCGAAAGAAAATTTTGGATGCACCAGCAAGACCTCATGAACGTCATCCCTCACGGCCGCTGGTGGGGGATCCATGGGTTCCCCGCCAATGGCCGCGGGGAATGACGTAGTTACAAGATTTTTTCGTTCATCGGAATGAATGAGTCCATCCTTAAGATGAATAACTCGCCGTGCATGCGCGGCGATCTCCGGGTCATGTGTCACCATGATGACGGTGATGCCAGAGCGGTTGAGTTGTTCCAGCTGTCGCAAAATATCCTCAGCTTGATCGGAAGCGAGATTCCCAGTGGGTTCGTCGGCAAAAAGAATCTTTGGATGGTTGACGAGAGCCCGCGCGACGGCGACTCTCTGTTGTTGGCCGCCAGACAGTTGATTGGGTTTGTGGTCCATGCGGTCCGCCAGGCCGACGTCCTGCAGCAATTGGGTGGCGCGCGCTTCTCGGTCAAGAGCGCCCGAATAGATGAGCGGGAGCATCACATTATCTAGGGCACTCGTACGGGCGAGGAGATTAAACATCTGGAAAATAAAGCCGATCGTTCGTGAACGAAGCGCCGCGCCTTCGTCGTCCGTCAACTTGGAGACATCGCGGTCCATCAGCGCATAGGACCCTGCGGTTGGACGGTCGAGAAGTCCCAGGATCTGCATCAGCGTGGATTTTCCCGATCCCGAGGGTCCGACGATGGCCACAAATTCCCCCTGCTTAATCGTCAAAGAAATATTTTTGAGAACTTTGAGTTCGCCAATGCCAAGCCAATAGGAGCGACAAAGATTCTGGAGTTCAATGAGGGGCATAAGCGCTTATAAATCCGTCCGATGATCTTTGTGCCGACTGACATACCAGCAGGGGTTATCGCCGGCATGTGGAAAAAGAGCATGGACGCATTCTTCGGTGTCGGGATCACCGTAAAAAAATTCGACACGATTATTTTTCTCAGGCACCGTGGAGTAATTTTCGACCTGGACGGTTTCAAAGGGTTTTTGTCCCTTGTGAACTTTTATCGTCAGGACAATCCAATCCCCGACATAGAGCGCCGCGAAGGCCGGAATGGCAACCATCAGGATATTTTTGGTCGTCTGGTCCACTTAATGCGTATAAACCGGACCCGAGGATGGAATGGCGCTCGATGTTGAGATCGTGACGGCCGCCGGCGTATTTGTGGAAACAGCCACAGGAACCGCGTAGGTTTTTACGGTCGTGCTGCTTGAAACGGCGACGGCGGCTGCCGTTGAGACGCTGATGTCGGGTTCCGGCGGATTGGCAGGCGCCACCGAAGTGACTGGCGCGCTGGACACCGCGGGCGGCGAATAAAGATTCTTTGGCCAAGGCAGCTGGGAATCATCCCAACCTCCGCCCACAGCGCGAATGAGCGTCACGGCGGCATTCATTCGGCGGCCGAGAATTTGGAGAGAGGCCCGTTCATTGGTAAGGGCAATATTCTGTTCCGTGATTACATCCAGGTAAGAGACGATGCCGCTTTTATAGCGTTCAAGATCCAGAGATAAGGATTGTTCGGCTCCTTGAGTGGCGGCGTCTTGCTCCACGGCTTCCTCGGCTAAAAGACGCAGCGCGGCCAGATTATCTTCCACTTCTTGAAAGGCGCCGAGCACCGTTTGACGGTAGACCGCCACTTGCGCGTCATACGCTGCCTGAGCTTCTCGGGCTACGGCGCGGCGTCGTCCAAAATCCAGAACAGTCTCGGCGGCGGAGGCGCCGATCGACCAGAACCTCTGCGGCCACGTCAGCCAGTTCGAGAGGAAGTTGCTTTGATAACCACCCGTCGCTGTTAAAGAGAGTGTGGGGAAATAGGCGGCTCGGGCCAATCCGATTTGCCCATTGGCCGCGACGATCAAACGCTCCGCCGCCGCAACGTCCGGGCGGCGTTCCAAGAGCTGGGAGGGAAGACCGACCGGGATGGTCGGCGGTACGCGCCGGATCTTCAAGGCGGAAAGAGAAAAAGTGGCTGGAACCTGTCCCACCAGAACGGCTATGGCGTGCTCCAATTGAGCGCGTGTGATGCCAAGGTCAGTCGCTTGCGCATGGGTCGAGTCAAGTTGGGTCCTGGCCTGCGCCACATCCGCTTGGGATGCGATACCGGCGTTAAAACGCGCCAGGGTCAGCTTCAAGGCCTTTTCATATGAGGCGGTTGCGGAATCCAGGAGCGCCGACTCCATGTCGATGGCCGCCAACGAAAAATAATCCGCGGCTAACTCGGCCTGGATGGACAAGCGCATGCTCTCCAATTGAGCGGCGCTGGCCTGGGCTTCCGCTTTGGCGGTCCGGACGGCAAAAGTGACCGCGCCCCATAAGTCGGGTTCCCACGCGGCGGTTACCGGCAGATCGAAAATATTCGTAATGCCGACGTTCGAGTTGGCGGAATTGCTGCGTGAACTGACGTTCGGCGCCAACTCCCGAGTGACCGACGGGTTTGTTGTCACCGTCGGAAAATAGGCGGACCGGACTTGGCTCACGACCGCGCGCTCCTCGCTGTATTGCGCTTCCGCCTGCTTGATGGTTTGATTGGAAATGAGCACTTTCTTTTCCAGCTCGTTTAACTGCGGATCGCCGAACATCTGCCACCAGGGACCGTGCGCCAGAGTATCGCTCGGGTTGGCCATCTTCCATTGAACTGTGCCTGCCGCGGTGGCGGTTCCCGTGCTGGTCGACACCGGCGTTGCGGTTTGGGGCATGACGGCGGAGGCCGCTTCTTTGAATGCCGGAGGCGTCTCAACCGTTGGGCGTTTGTAATGCGGTGCCAGAAAACATCCGGGGAGAATCAATAAGATTCCGAATAGAAAGGACACTATCCCTCGTGTTTCAAAACGTTTCATGAATGCACCGGTGACCATAGCTTGATCCTCTCCCGCAGGCGAGCGGCCTGTTGTTCGCTCCAAATCCGCAAGCGCTCCATATAAAGGTAGACGACAGGTGTCGTAAAAAGAGTGAGCATCTGACTGACGATCAGTCCGCCCACAATCGCGATACCGAGAGGCCGCCGCAATTCCGAGCCGGTGCCCGTTCCAAAGGCCAGAGGAAGCGCACCTAGGAGCGCGGCCATGGTGGTCATCGTGATCGGCCGAAAGCGTAGGAGGCAGGCTTCATAGATCGCATCATGGGGACTCTTCCCTTCCTTGCGTTCGGCTTCCAGAGCGAAATCGATCATGAGGATGGCGTTTTTCTTGACGATGCCGATCAGCAGGATAATGCCGATGAGGGCAATCACGCTTAAATCCGTCCGGCAAAGCAAAAGCGCCAAGAGCGCGCCAACGCCCGCGGACGGCAAGGTCGACAGGATGGTCACCGGATGAATGTAGCTTTCATACAAGATCCCCAGGACGATATAAACGGCGATGAGCGCCGTTAGAATCAAGATCCATTCGTTCGCTAGAGAGTCCTGAAAGGCTTGAGCGGTCCCGGAAAAACTTCCTTGAATCGTCGCCGGCACGCGAAGCTCAAGCATCGCCCGATGAATGGCGTCGACGGCGTCGCCTAAAGCCACGCCTACGGGGAGATTGAAGGACAAAGTGACCGAGGGAAATTGGCCCTGATGGTTGACGACCAGCGGTGTGGCGGTCGTCATAAAATGCGTGAAGGCCGCAAACGGTACGTTTTGCCCCGTTGGGGTTTGCGCGTAAAGCGTTCTGAGAATTTGCGGGTTTTGCCAATATTGCGGCGCCACTTCCATGACGACGTGGTACTGATTCAGAGCGGTATACATGGTAGACACCTGCCGCTGGCCGAAAGCGTCATACAACGCATCGTCAATATTCTGAGCGGTGAGCCCGAGGCGCGAGGCGGTATCTCGATCAATGGCCAGTTGAGCCGCTTGGCCATTGTTCTGCTGGTCGGTGTTTAAATCCACGATCTGCCGAACCTGCCGCAGCCTCTGCATGATGCGCGGAGCATAGTCATTGAGCAGCGCCAGATCCTGGCTTTGAAGGGTGAATTGGTATTGGGCGGCGCTGTTTCTGCCGCCGATGCGGATGTCCTGGACGGCCTGAAGATAAAGTTGCGCGCCTGGAATATTCACCGAATTTCTCCGAATCCGCGCGATTACTTCATCAATGCCTATCTTCCGCTGGTCCAGGTCCTTTAAGCCGATGAACATGCGGCCGGTGTTCGTCCCTCCGGAACCGCCGGTAAAGGCCACCATATTATCCACGGCCGGATCGGCCATTACGATCTTCACCAGATCGTTCAGCTTTTGCCGCATGAGCTGAAATGAAATACTCTGCTGGGCCTGAATCGAGCCGGTAAGCCGCCCGGTATCCTGCTGTGGGAAAAACCCTTTCGGGATGATGATGAAAAGTCCCACGTTAATCGAGATCGTGATAACGAGTACCGTCAACGTAAGGGCGGGATGACGGAGCACCTTCTGGAGCGTGCTGGCGTAGGTGTTCAGCATCCAATCGAAGAAGCGTTCGCTCTTTTTGTAGAGGTCCCCGTGCTTTTCTTTTTGATCATGTTTGAGAAATCGGGCGCACATCATCGGTGTTGCGGTCAAGGAGACGATCATCGAGACGCCGATCGCAATGGAAAGCGTCACGGCAAATTCGCGGAAAAGCCGCCCGACGATTCCGCCCATCATCAGGATGGGGATAAAGACGGCCACCAGCGAAATGCTCATGGATAAAACGGTAAATCCAATTTCGCTCGACCCCTTCAAGGCCGCTTCGAAGGGCGCCATGCCCTGCTCCAGGTAGCGCGAAATATTTTCAATCACGACGATGGCGTCATCCACCACAAATCCCGTCGAAATCGTGAGCGCCATGAGCGACAAGTTGTCCAGACTGTAATCCAGAAGGTACATGACGCCGAAGGTCCCAATTAAGGAGAGCGGCACGACCACGCTGGGGATCAGCGTGGCGAGGGGGTTTCGCAGAAAGATAAAAACCACCAGGATGACGAGAAGTATGGAGATGATCAACGTTCGTTCGACGTCTTTGATCGATGCGCGGATCGTGGTCGTACGATCCACCATGATCTGCAAATTCATGGCCGGTGGGATAGACGCTTGAAGCTGGGGGAGAACCGCGTAACAGCGGTCCACGGTGTCAATAATGTTGGCTCCTGGTTGGCGGAAAATGATGAGAAGGACGGCGGGCTTGCCATTGGCGACGCCGGCATTCCGTAGATCTTCCACCGAGTCCTGGACATCGCCGAGATCCGAGATGCGTACCGGCGCGCCATTTCTATAGGCCACGATCAGCGGTTTGTATAGATCCGCCTTTAGCAGTTGATCCGTCGTATAAAGCGTCATCGCGGTGTGCGCGTCGGCCAGCTCCCCTTTAGGCGTGTTGGCGTTGGCCGCGGCCAAGGTCGAGCGTATGGAGTCCATGCTGACGCTGTACTTATTGACGATGGCGGGATTGAGCTCGACACGGACGGCCGGCAGCGAGCTGCCGCCCACAATGACTTGCCCGACCCCTTCGATCTGAGCAATCTTCTGCTGCAGAATCGAGGAGGCGGAATCGTACATCTGCGCCTGGTTGTAAACCGGCGATGTTAAAGAAAGAATCAAGACCGGAGCATCGGCCGGGTTCACCTTACGATAAGTTGGATTAGACGGCAGATTCGCCGGCAGATTTCCGCGCGCGGCATTGATAGCCGCCTGAACGTCGCGGGCCGCCGCATCGACATTGCGGGAAAGATCGAACTGGAGAGCGATGGATGTCGATCCGAGGTAGCTTGTGGACGTCATCTCGGCAATCCCCGCGATGTGCCCGAACTGGCGCTCCAAGGGTGTCGCGACGGAAGACGCCATCGTTTCGGGGCTCGCGCCCGGAAGTCCCGCGGACACTTGGATCGTCGGAAAATCCACCTGGGGAAGCGGCGATATCGGCAATAGCCGAAACGCGCACATTCCAGATAAGGCTATCGCCAGCGTAAAAAGCGACGTCGCCACCGGCCGCCGGATAAAAGGTTCAGAAATGTTCATTTCTCTTTACCGTCATCCCCCACGGTCACTGGTGGGGGACCCATCATTACTATGAAATAACATGTATGCATTCAATCAGGTTTATTTCGACGTCTCTCGATCCGTTCCCATACCTTCACATCCATTTTGGCTGTTTGCCAAACATGCCCGAGTACTTTTTTAAAGTGTGAATTCTTATCAACTAGTTTCTCGAGCACATCCATATATTCAGGGCCGGAATAATTTAGGAAATCTTCGAGCGGACCAGCTCCCAAAAGATCGGCCTCCTCACCTTTGTTGTCAAGCGCCATAATCCCAAGAATAACGCTTAGCGCTTTATCTGGATCTTGTTTAGACTCGATCAGACGTTGCAATTCCCAGGTTGCTTCTGCATTCTTTGTTTTTGTGCGCCATTCCTGAAATACTGTTTCCGCCATACGGCGAACCGATTTATCGATTTTCCATGCCTCCTCGTATGCTTCAGGAACGAGCGGCATGCGAACCTCCTCGATAACAGCTGACAACGATGGATCCCCCACCAGTGGCCGCGGGGGATGACGAAATCGGGCTGGGTCCCGGCTTTTGCTGGTGCACACCTGGGGTCAGAGCTAATTTTGCACAAAAGTGCATTTTGAGGCCTGACCCCAGCCATGCACTAGTCATGAATGTTCACCTGCCGGCATGGAGTCGCCCAGGACGGACTTGCTGCGTTTTTCGAACCAGCGGTTCAGTTTGTCGAATTGGAGATAGATGACCGGCGTCGTGAAAAGAGTCAGTACTTGGCTGAAGATGAGACCGCCGATGATTGTGATGCCTAGCGGGCGCCGGAGCTCGGCTCCAGTTCCGGTCCCGAGCGCTAATGGGACGCCGCCTAAAAGGGCGGCCATCGTCGTCATCATGATCGGACGAAAGCGCAGGAGAGATGCCTGATAGATGGCTTCCTTCGGTGATTTGCCCTCGTTACGTTCGGCTTCAATAGCGAAATCGATCATCATGATGGCGTTCTTCTTCACGATGCCAATTAAAAGGATGATCCCGATAAGGGCAATCACCCCCATATCATTGCGGAATAAAATCAAGGCCAGAATGGCTCCCACTCCGGCGGAAGGCAAGGTGGACAGAATCGTGACCGGATGAATATAACTTTCATAAAGAATTCCTAGCACGATATAGACGGTGATAATGGCGGCCAGGACAAGCGGCAGCTCGTTAGACAACGAAGATTCAAAAGCTTGAGCGGTTCCTTCGAAGTCTGCCTGGATGCTGGCCGGCATTTGTAATTCTTTCGTGGCCTCGCGGATGGATGAGACCGCATGGCCGAGAGAGGCGTGCGGCGCCAAATTAAACGAGAGTGTCACCGAGGGGAATTGGCCTTGATGGTTGATCGATAAAGGCGTCGAGATGGTTTGCGCGCGAACCAACGCATTCAACGGCGCTTGCGATCCCGTTGAGGTCGGCACATAGATACCGCGCAAGGCATCGACATTCTGCTGCCATTCGGGTTGTGCCTCCAGAACGACATGATATTGGTTCAGCTGTGTGAAGATCGTTGAGACTTGCCGTTGCCCGAAGGCGTCATAAAGGACGTTGTCGATGGTTTGCGGTGTAATCCCAAGTCGCGAGGCGGTGTCGCGATCGATATTCAACGAAAGTCCAAGCCCATCGTTCTGCTGGTCGCTGGCGACATCGCGCAGGTCCTTGAGTGTGGAAAGTTTCGCAACCAGTTTGGGGGCCCAGGCATTCAACTCTTTGGAATCCGGACCCTCGATGGTGTATTGGTATTGTGTGCGGCTGACGCGGTTTTCAACGGAAAGATCTTGCACCGGCTGCATGTAAAGCGTGATCCCCGGAATTTGCGCCAGCTTCGGCTGCAGGCGCCGGATAATGTCCGACGCATTGGCATCCCGATCTTCCAAAGGTTTGAGCGTAATTTGAATTCGTCCGGAGTTCGGCGTGGTGTTCGTCCCGTCGACCCCTATAAATGAGGACAGACTTTCCACTCCGGGATCCTGCAGAATAACTTTGGCGAGTTCCTGCTGGCGATCCGACATCTGGGCGAATGAGATGCTTTGCGGCGCGTCCGAAATGCCGAGGATCATGCCGGTATCCTGAACCGGGAAGAACCCCTTTGGCACCCACAGAAACATCAGGAAGGTGAGAAGCAAGGTGCCGACGGCGACCCACATGGTTTCCTTTTGATGTTTCAAAACAACGGTCAGGTACTCGCCGTAGCGGGCGATCACGCGGTTAAAGAAATTCTCCGACCAGCGGTAAAATTTACCCTGCTCATGATCCGGCGTGTGAGTCAGGATCTTGGACGCCATCATCGGTGTCAACGTGAGAGAAACAATACAGGACATGATGATCGTGACCGCGAGCGTCACGGCAAACTCCCGGAAGAGGCGGCCGACAATGTCTCCCATGAATAGAAGAGGAATGAGTACCGCGATCAAAGAGACCGTCAACGAAACGATAGTAAACCCGATCTCGGCTGATCCCTTGAGCGCGGCCTCAAGCGGCTTTTCTCCCATCTCGATATAGCGCGAAATATTTTCCACCATGACGATCGCATCGTCCACAACAAATCCCGTCGATATGGTGAGCGCCATGAGCGACAGGTTATCCAGACTGTAGCCGAGGATATACATGACGGCAAAGGTCCCGATCAATGACAAGGGAACGGCGACGCCGGGGATAATTGTGGCGCGAACATTCCGCAAAAAAACAAAAATAACGGCCACAACCAGGAAAATGGTGAGCATCAGCTCGAATTCGACATCATGCACCGACGCACGGATCGTGGTCGTTCGGTCCGAGATGACGGACACTTCAATTGAGGACGGCAAGGAGGCGCGCAATTGCGGAAGTACTTTTTGAATGCGGTCGACCAGCGCGATGATGTTGGTTCCGGGTTGGCGCTGAATGTTCAAGAGAACGGCCGGTGTCGTATTGACCCAGGCGGCTTGTTTGACATTTTCCGCGCTATCGACGATGGTGGCCACGTCCGAAAGACGAATGGGGGACCCGTGTCGATAGGCCACAACGATGGGAGCGTATTGATCACCAGAGATCAGTTGGTCGTTAGCGCCAATCGTCCAGGATTGCCGCGGGCCGTCAAAAGTCCCTTTGGCCTGATCGACATTGGCTTGGCCAAGTGACGTTCGAAGATCCTCAAGACTCATTCCATAAGAAGCCAGCGCAGTCGGATTGGCCTGGACGCGCACGGCCGGACGTTGACCGCCGGAGATGCTCACTAAACCCACTCCGGGCAATTGGGAGATTTTTTGGGCCAGACGTGTGTCCGCCAACTCTTCGACTTGCGGCAACGGAAGGAATTTTGAGGTTAAGGCCAACGTCAGAATGGGTGTATCGGCCGGATTGGTTTTGCTGTAAATCGGCGGATTCGGCAAATCACGTGGCAGATAGGTGGTGGCGGCATTAATGGCTGCTTGGACCTGCTGCTCGGCCACATCGATGCTCAGTTCGAGTGAAAACTGCATGGTGATGATGGAGGAGCCAAATGAACTCGAGGACGTCATCTGAGTTAAACCGGGAACCTGACCAAATTGACGTTCCAAAGGACCAGTGACGGAAGACGCCATCACATCCGGGCTGGCGCCCGGATAAAAGGTTTGCACTTGAATCGTCGGATAATCGACCTGCGGCAACGCCGATACTGGAAGTTGTCGAAAAGCGACGACCCCAATCAGAACAATCCCCGCCATAAACAGGGACGTCGCTACGGGACGAAGGATGAATATTCGAGACGGACTCACGAGTGATGTTTGTGCTGGTCTGACGACGATGGCGTGGCCGCGGGCGATGGTGCCGCTTGCGGAACGACCACGGAACTACCGTCCTGCAGCTTGTCTGCGCCGTCGATGACAACGGTATCGCCGGATTGAACCCCTTTATCGATGGAGGCGTCATTGCCTTCAATAAGCCCTACGGTCACAGGGCGTAAGGATGCCGTGGGGCTCGACGTTGTCGACGAGGTGGCCACCACGAAAACATAGGTTCCTTGCGAGCCGCGTTGGATCGCGACGGAAGGAATGATCACCTGGTTCTGCCGCGTTTCCAGCAGGAGCCGCGCGTTGACGAATTGATTCGGGAAGAGCGTATTTTCCTGATTCTCAAAAACCGCTTTCAATTTTAATGTTCCGGTGTTGGGATCGATCTCATTATCAATGTTCGCCAGCCGCCCGGTGGCCAGCTTCAATGTTTTATCCCGGTTGTAGGCTTCCACCGGCAAATTCGCGCCCGTATGCCATTTCTGCATGACCTTCGGAATGCTGTCTTCGGGAAGCGCAAAGATCACGGTGATTGGCTGCAGTTGGGCAATCACGATCAGTCCGTTCACGTCGGTGGCATGCACCATATTGCCGGGATCGACTTGGCGGAGTCCGACTCGGCCGTTGATCGGCGAGGTGATATGAGAATACGTAACGTTCAGTTTGGCGGATTCAACGGCCGCCTGATCGGATTTAACGGTCCCGACTAATTGTCCGACGGTGGCAACCTGGGTATCGAGCTGCTGCTGAGGAATCGCCTGCTGAGCAATTAAATCCTTATACCGCTCTAAGTCGACTCTGGCGTTGGCGAGAGTGGCTTGATCCTTCGCCAATTGCCCTTCCGCCTGATCGAGCATGGCTTGGAAAGGCCGCGGATCGATTTCTGCTAAAAGATCCCCGGCATGAACGAATTGCCCTTCTCGGACGGGCATCGACATCAGTTGTCCATCGACACGGCTGCGAACCGTGACGTTGTAATAAGCGGTCACGGAACCCAGGCCATCCAGATACACCGGCATGTCTCCCAGTCGCGCAGGAGCGACCGCGATCGGTACGGCGGGGCCGCCCTTTTTCTTGGCGTGAGCTTTGGCATTTTTGTTGTGAACGTGAATGCCCCAGAAGATCAGGAAAACCAGAACGATAGCAGCGCCCCATCGCCAGCGCGGGGAGGTCGATTGCACTCGCCGAAGAACAGGCTCGGCGTGAAGTTTAACACGGTCAAAAACGGGCGGACTCGTCTTCATGGTGGATTCCTCAGTTCATTCGTATCGTAAGGCTTCAATTGGAGATAACAGCGACGCTTTGCGGGCCGGCCAAAATCCAAAAACGATCCCAGTCCCGGCGGAGAAGAAAAAGGCGAGAAGAACCGACTGGAGCGTGACCTCCGCGCCCCAGCCAGCAAAATGAGACATGACAAATGAAATGATCATGCCTAGGGCAATGCCGATGAGTCCTCCTAATGTGGAAAGGACGACCGATTCGAGGAGAAATTGCGTGAGAATGGCGCGCCGGGCAGCGCCTACGGCTTTACGCAGGCCGATCTCTCGAGTGCGCTCGCTCACGGAGACGAGCATGATATTCATGATCCCGATCCCTCCCACTAAAAGTGAGATGGCGGCCACAATGCCTAACAACAAAGTAAACGTTTGGGTGGTTCCCTGAAGAGCCGCCTGCAAATCGGCCATATTGCGGATATCAAAATCATTATCTTTCCAGTTTGGTAGGCGATGGCGCTTGCGCATGAGCGTTGTCAGGTCCTGCATCACATCCGGGATGCTTTCGGGTGTGGCGCACTCGATATAAATGTTGCTGAAATATTTCTTCCCAAGGACACGGTTCATCGCGGTGTATAAAGGAATGAGGATCATGTCATCTTGATCGCGAAACCCGGTAGCTCCTTTGAGCGGAAGAACGCCGATCACGCGAAAACCAATATGGTCGATTTTGATGATCTTGTCCGTCGGATTCTGCTTGTTGAACAGATTGTTGATGACTGTTTGACCGAGCAGACAAACGCGGGCTTCGGTCGTATTTTCGGAGTCCGTGTAGAAACGTCCGTAATAGGGGGAGGAGTTGCGCATTTTCTCGTAGACCGGCAGGGCTCCGGTGACCGTGGTGTTGGCATTTTTATCGCCATAGACGACCTGGACTGAGCCACTGACGTTTCCGTCGACGCCGGAGATAAATGGGCTGGACCGCTGAATCGCCTTAATGTCATCCATGGTCAGGCGACTCACGCTGCCGGCTCCCCCAAAGACGCCACCGATGGAAGAGCGGCTGGGGATAAGCATCAGGAGATTGGAGCCCAGGCTCGAGAGCCTTGCTTCGACGGCTTTCTGGGCGCCTTTGCCGATGGCTAACATCGCGATCACGGCGGCCACTCCGATCAAAATTCCGAGCATGGAGAGGGCGCTGCGCACTTTGTTGGCCGCAATGGCTCGTAGCGCGGAGGCGGCATATTCGCGAATCTCGCTTAGGCTGAGCGCCGGGTGTTCCAGTGCTACGGGCTTCCTATTTTTATCGTCATTCCCCGCGGTCGCAGGCGGGGAATCCATGGGTCCCCGGCCAGAGGCCTCCGGGGATGACGAAGAGGAGGCAACTGATGCGGTTGGCGACGCGTTGCGTTCATCCGACACAATTCGTCCATCTTTAATATGAATGATCCGTTTGGCGTGAGCGGCAATATCCGGGTCATGCGTCACCATGATGACGGTAATGCCAGTGCTGTTGAGAACCTGGAGCTGCCGCAAAATATCTTCGGCTTGATCGGAGGCCAGATTTCCCGTCGGTTCGTCGGCAAAAAGAATTTTCGGTCGGTTTACGAGCGATCGGGCAATGGCCACGCGCTGCTGCTGTCCGCCGGAAAGCTGGTTCGGATTGTGATCCATGCGGTCAGCTAGACCCACATTGGCGAGGACCTCCGTCGCGCGAGCCTCGCGGTTGGGCGCGCCGGAGTAGATCATCGGCAAGGCGACGTTGTCTAGCGCGCTTGTGCGGGCCAGCAAATTGAACATCTGAAAAATGAAGCCGATCGTCCTCGAGCGGAGCGCCGCCCCTTGGTCGTCCGAAAGCCGGGAGACATCCTGGCCCATCAAGTGATAGGTTCCATAAGTGGGCCGATCCAAAAGCCCGAGGATTTGCATGAGCGTGGATTTTCCGGAACCGGAAGGCCCGACAATGGCGACAAATTCTCCGGCGTCAATCGTGATGGTCACGTCCTTGAGAACTTTCAGCTCACCGCCGCCGACCCAGTAAGACCGTCCGATGTCTTTTAATTCAATGAGAGACATAATTTAAAATCAATGGAATTTTATTTCGGGCAGGCACGGTAGCCTGCCCCCCTACCGTTAATTCGCGCCGCCTCGTCGTCCGCCTCCGCCGCCTTGGCCGCTTTGCTTTGAGCCGCCCATCACCAGCGGACTATTGGAGGCGGCTTGCTGTGGTGTGTAACGTTTACGCATGACGAGGACTTCATCACCATCCTGAATGCCGCTGGTGATTTCCGCCTGATCCCCGTTTTCCAGCCCCACTTGGACGATCCGTGCGACGGGCTTTTTGTCTGGGCCGGGAACCATGACCTGTCTATCCCCACTGGAGGTAGGCTGGATGGCCGCTTCCGGCAAGAGGACCACATTTTCTTTTTTATTGGCGATCAAACTGATATTGGCGGTCATTTGAGAGCGGAAAAAGGGTGGGACATTCTTCGGCTCGATTTTCACCCCGTAGGTGATGACGTTGGATGTGTTGACGCCTTCGTAAAGGACTTGAAACACCGTTCCGTTAATCGGCTTATCCGGGTAAGAATCCAGCGTGACGATGGCTCCCATGCCCATGCGAATGCGGCCGATGTCGGTTTCATCCACATCCGCTTTCACGATCAATTTGTCAGACATCGCATAAATGACCACGGTCGCATCCACTGTCTGACCCACAACCACGTTTCGCAAAATAATGACACCCGATAAAGGGGCGATAATGGGAGTGGGTTTATAAGCATCCTCCCATTTTTGTTCTTCCGCGGGTCCTTTCGCGCGGGCCGCGTCCAGAATGGAGGCGCGGTCTGTTGAACTCATCCAAGCGAGAATTTGTCCGGCCGTCACGCGATTCCCTTCATCGACCAGAAGTTTTTCGATGCGCCCGGCGATCGGCGGCTTGATTTCGACCCGATTCAGCGGAAGAACTTCGCCGGTGGCATCGACGGTTTCCTGAATGGATCCTAGTTTGGCCGTAACGGTTTGGACGCTCATTTGAGACCGTCCGTGATGGGCGCGTCCCTGGAAGACGTAATAGGCGCCCCCGCCCGCGGCGAGAACGACCCCCAGAATAATCCACCATTTCCTTTTCATCGCGTTACCCCCAGCTGTTGGCCCGTGGCGAAGTCCCATTGGCCTTCGGCAAAGATTAGATTTTCTTCGGCGGACAAATAACTCTTTTGGAAATTGACGTAGTCGTTGGTGATAAGCTGCCAATCTTGAAAGGTCATCAGCCCGCTTTGATACATGATATCGGCTTCCAACTTGCGCTGAACGTCGGCATCTAGAAAAGCGCGCTGCACGCGGACTTGATCTTCGGCCTGTGCGAACGCTGACCAGGCGCTTTCCAGCGTGCTGCGCGATTGCTGTCGTACTGTTTGGAGATCCAGCTGCGCCTTCTCGTAAGTTTTCTTGGCCGCGGATACGGCATAATAGGTCGCCGTCGGGCCGCCGCTAAAAAGCGGATAATTAATCAAGCCCGAAAACGTCCAGTAGGGATTCGTAGGGAATTCGGTGCTTCCATCAACACCGCGGTTGTAGCTCAGAGAAAGGGTTGGGAACAAGGCGCTCTGGGCGGCGTGTACGGAAGCCTTGTCCTGGTCGACGACGGCTTGTTGGACGAGTACGGCCGGCAAGTGATCGACGATCGCATTCAAATCGGGCGGATTTTCTGGGGCTCTGGCCGCCGTCCAAGTTCCCGTCACCGCGAGCGTCGAAAAATCGTCCTCGCCAAGAGCCTGCGCAAGTTGTTCCTGGGCTACTTTCAAATCGCGGCTGGCCTGGGTCAGGGCCACATCCGCCTGCAGGAATTGCGCTTGAGTCTGCATATTGTTGCCCTTCGATTCGGCGCCTGAATCGTAGCGCAGGCTGATCATCTGGGCGTTTTGATCCCAAAGATCCCGGATATTTTTATTAACGCCAATTTGCTCCTGCGCATATAAAAGGGTGGAAAATGCTTTATAGAGATTGAGCAGGACATTCGACGACGCCAGCCAGGCGTTGGCTTGATTTTGCCGCCAAGCCGCCTTGGAATTTTGAATACCGGCCCATTGATTCAGATCGATGACGTCGAGCGTGGCGTTCGCCTGCGCCTGCCATGATTTAGATTCCGAGGTCAGCTTTCCCGACGTTCCGTTTTGTAGAAGCACGGATTGAGTGACGGAACTATCCGAGTAGGAATGGGACAGGGTCACTTGCGGCAAAATTCCGTTGTAGCTTCCATAATATTGGGCGCGGCTTGCCTCTTGCGCGCGCAGAGCCGATAACAGTTGTGGATTTGTTTGCGCCGCGATGCGCACGCAATCCTGCCAGGACAGAGGAGCAGAATTATCCGCCCAGACGCCCACCGTGATTAGGCATGCAAGACTCATTCCCGTAATCCAAAAAGGTCTCATAGATTTACGGGTTCTCTCGCTTTTTACGTTCGGCGTCATGACGGGCAACCATCGCGTCAAAGCTTGGCTGTTGGTCGGGATTTAAAATCGCACGGATCTGAGACCGAGCTTCCTGGCGAATCTCGTCTTGATAGGCGGCCACTTTGATGCGGTTGGCGGTCAAAAAAGCATTCACTTGCGAACGCTGATTGTCCGAGAGATGAACCTCGTGATCGAGGCGTTTGAGAAACATCTCGGCACTTTTTTTGGTCCAATGGCCTTCGATGCGGGGGCACCAAAAAAGACCTGCCGCCCCACCCATGAAAAGGCCGATCAGAACCGAAACCAGAATGTATTTCCAGGGAAGTTTCATCAGTCTTCTTGAAGGGCGGCGCTTAAGCTGCCGGTATCGGTCGACTGTTGATGAAATAAGGCTTTATCCATTAATAAGGAAGTGGAAGGTGCGCGCCCCGCTAAAAACAAGCCCGCGACGCCCGCGCCCAACATCGGGACAGCCCAGCGCAGAAAACGGTGCCACGCGAGGTCTTCCATGACCGGGTTCATCGCTCGAACCTGCTCCATGATGCGATAAATAAAAAGGCCCTCGTCGGTCGTCCGGCGCCCGCCGAAAAGAGCTTTCGAAAGCCGCTGCCAGATCATGTCCTCTTGGTTATTCAGCATTTATCCTCCAATAGTACTGACGCCCAACAAAAAGAAAAGTGTCAGCAATCTCCCAACACTCAATATAACGCACTTCTGGGGACAGTCCCCACAGATGCAGAATAATGCACTTCTGGGGACTGTCCCCACAGATGGGTTATATTCGTTTTTGAGGAGGGGTCTGTAAGGGATGTTAGAAAAATTTGCGGCATTTTTCGATTAAGTCCTGGCGGGCGCGTTTGAGGCGGCCTTTGACGGCATCCAGGCTACAGGCGAGGCGCTCGGCGATGATTTCGTACGGAAGCCCTTCAATTTCCCGTAAAAGGAGTATGTCTCGGTCCTCTTGTGGCAGCGCCGCGAAGAGTTTTCCGATGAGTTCTAGGTCGTCCGGGGTGTGCGGTGGGGGGGTATCCGAGGTGTTGAAACGGGAAAGCAATCCTTCAAAGGCCTCCCCTTTGGATTCGAGTAACGCATCGATGGATTCGGTCCGTTGCCGCGATCGTTTGCGCAGAAGATCGATGCAGTGGTTGTCCGCGATTCGGACAAGCCATGTTTCAACGGAGGAGTCGCCTTTGAAATCCGATAGGGCCAAAAACGCTTTGACAAAGACATCTTGGGCGGCATCATCCGCCTCGGCGGCATTCCCCAGCATTGCCGCGCACACGAGCCGAACACGGGCCTGATGGGCGCGCACTAAGGAGGCGAAGGCCTCGACATTTCCGGATAAGACGGCGGAGACGAGGAGTCTCTCATTTTCCGTGTGCATACTGTCATTTTGTCAAATATTTCAGCGGCAGGGGGAATATCGGTTCGAGTTAGGATTTGAAGAAAATCCGCCTATTTCAGGCGCTCAGCGTCAAGATTCAGTCCGGCCCAACAGAGTATCCGACCTTCTTCGTTGCGTACCGGTGCGCCATGCGTGACGACCACATGGTACTTCCCGTCAGCGAGCAGAATTCGGTACCGCCGATTCCAGGGGGTGCCGGTCGCAAGACATTCTTTCCAGTCATGGAAAATGGCGTCCCGATCTTCCGGGTGGAGCGCATTTCTCCAGCCATCGCTCAGATTTTGCGCATGGGTTAAACCAAGGACCTTCATGAAGGACTCGCTCATGTGCGTCAGCCGGCCCTTCGGGTCGCAGGTCCAGACTCCGAAATCGACGGACTCTCCGATGGCGCGATACAGCTGCTCGCTTTGCCGAATGGCCTCCGTTTCGCGTCTCTGTTGGGTGATGTCCCGGCCAAAGGCCAGTAGACCAATCGTGCCGCCATACATATCTTTGAGAAGGCTGGTGCGGATTTGCAGCCAGACACGTGTGCCGTCACGACGCAAGCCTTCCCATTCGACTCTTAATTGATCTCCGCGGCGCGCGTCATCGAGATGTTTTTGCAATTGCCCGGAGTCGTCCGAGGGGTAAATGCGATGCAGCGATTGTCCCAGCATTTCGACACGCTGAAACCCGAAGATCGATTCGGCGCCTTTGTTCCAATAGAGGATGCGGCCGCTGAAATCCGTCACGATCACAGCGTCGTCCAATTGCGCGAGTATGGCGGCCTGGAGTTCCAGATGGCCTTCGGCCTTTCGTCGATTGGTGATGTCTTGGACCACGCCCAACATTTTGACCGGCCGGCCATCATTTCCGTAGACAATCGTCGACTGCTCATGCAGGATGCGTTCCGTGCCATCGGGCCAAAGCACACGGTGTTCCAGATTGTATGGAATGCAATCGCGAACGGAACGGGCCACGGCCTGGCGGATTTTTTCCCGATCGTCGGGATGAACCGCTTTGAAGAATAAGTCGTTGGAGGGGTCGGTTTCTCCGGGAACGTACCCCAGAAGTCGAAAGGTCTCATCCGACCAGCGCAGAGGATTGCTGTCGATGTCTTTTAAATTGGTGAGGTCTAATTCCCAACTGCCAACATGAGAGAGTTGCTGGGCAAGTGCCAGATGCACATCGGTCAGGCCAACGGTCCGGAACTTTTTTCCGGACTCTTTGCGCTGATTGGTCATATGGGGAAGTGGACGATATCTTACTTGTTCAATCGCCAAATTGCCAGAGTGAGTGCCGTCGCATAAGCGCCCCAAAGGGCGTAAGGCACCATCAGCCAACCTGCCGCGCGATCCCTTTTGAAAAAGGCGATTGTGGTGGCGATGACAAACCCGAGGAGCAGAATGATCTCCATCGACCCAAGGAGTGGATTTCGAAGGGCAAAAAAACAGCCGGGCCAGAACGCATTCAGAATGAGCTGAATCCCCCAAAGCGTTAATGGCTTTTGAGCGTTGTCCCAATCACCGGACTTTTTATAAATCAGATACGCGGCCAAGGCCATGGAGGCATAAAGAAATGTCCATACTGGCCCAAAATAGTGAGGCGGTGCCGTCCAAGCAGGCTTAGCGAGTCGCACATACCAGTGATGGACGGACATCTCGGTCAAAGAACCCGCCGCGGCGGCGGCCACCGAAACGGCCAACGCAAACGGAAAGAACGTTCTGATCGCAGAAGGGACAATTCTCATGGCGCGATGATTTTATCACGAGACGATCCTGGGTGGAGGCTTGATTTTCCAGCGGTATCTAGGCCGCGCGATAGACCGGCGAGAGGCGATTTGGCGCGGGACCCTGCAATGAACTTCCGGATTTTTGTTCAAGTAGCCCGCTCTCATTTGCGAGCATGACCGCTTTGTAGAACCATGCATAAAGCTTTTTCTGATATTCTCTTGCTCGGGGACCCGTGGCCTCCAGGAAATCAAAATCAAAGTGAGAATCATAGTTTGCTTTGAGAAAAGGAATGACCATAAACCCCGCTTCTCCGTGCATTCGTTCTCTTAGGACCGCTTTCGCGTACTCAGGGGTAATGCCCCGAGGATCAAAAGCTTTTGCAAGGCGATAAGCTTCTACAAAGTAGGCTTGAGTCATGGAAAAATCCATCGATCTAGCGTCGTACCGAGCAACGAATTGCTCAGCGCTCAAGTGTCGAGAAGGGTAGGCGGCCTGCAGTCGCCTGGCCGCAAAGTCCACCAAAGAGATGTCTGAAGGCTTCCGGGAATTGAGAAGCCAGGTTTCCCCATATTGCGCCGGAATTTCAGCCGCAAAATAATTCCGCAAGAATTGTCGGATATCCTCATTGAGCTTCGGATCATGCTTGAGCGTCGAAGGCAACCACAACCCGAGATGGAAGAGCTGTTCTAATGTCTTGGGACCTAGTGCTTCGGCTTTGGCAAGCTTGCTGGGATCGATTGCCATTCGCACATGTCGCTCTGCGTCGGCTAAGTACGCAGCTCTTCTTGCGTTAACAGTAATTTGCTCGCGAGTCATATGCCTGGCTTCGTGGTAAAGTACGTAATCGACCCATGAAAGGTCGCCGCGCAAAGGCAACACCTGGTCAGAAACTAGCAACTTGTTTTCGCTTGCTGCCATGAGCGTGAAGAAATCGTGAATCGGTTCGACTTCTCCAAACGCCAGAGTATTAAAGAACCGCTGCAACCCGGTGTCCATTCCCGGTTGGTCAGGATAATGCGCCTGTATTGCAAAGGAAGCCAATTGATCGCGAAGGGCCATGTTTGGCCGCTGATAAAAAATTGTCGGCCAACATAACATCAAAACGATAATTACAGATCCACCCACAGTTGGGAAAATCCTGGCCCGCGGTTCGCCTTCAGCGAATCTTTCATACCAATCTCGAAATATGCTACGCAGGTGAAGGCCGACCAAGACTCCGAGCGCGATCAGAGTTGCCTCTCCGCCCCAGAGGAGCCCGTGGTTCAACTGACTCGGGCTGATCCAGGTTAATACGGGCGTCGGCCAAGTCCTACGGACCGCTGATATCGCGGCAACCAGAGGCAGAAAAATTGCTAATTCCGGCAGGAATTCGAGAAGTTTTTTGCTTCGATGAATGCTGGAAGCCGGTATGGATTTAATCACCAGGCATCGGGTCTCCTGGCCTATCTCCATGTCCAGAGGACTGGCAGCCGCCGTGGGGGCGAGGGCCTGTTCCTGAAATGATAAATGTGAACGCGTCGTGGAGACCCTGGATATGGGCTGTTCAATTGGACGCAGTGGCGAGGAAGAAACCACCGTCAAACTGACGGTGATGATCAGGGATGTGAGGCGCATGCTTGGTGTATACATAAGCTCATGTGCGAAATAGTTCTAGGGACGATGAACGCGCGCACGTCCGACAATTTTACTGCAATCCAATCTTCTTCTCTATCCGCCGAAAGGCCAATAAGTATGGTCAAAAGTCCCTGGGTCTTACCGGATCTTCAGAATGGATTTCAATTCATTGGCATTTTTGAGGGCATGGCCTTGAAGATCGTTGTTGAAATAGACGAAGGCGCTGCGTTTTTGCTTTCGCCACCGGCGAATCTTGGCGGCCCATTCCCGAAGTGCGGATAACGAATAATTGCCGGCATATTTTTGTTCACTTCCGTGAAAACGCAGGTAGGCTAAAGAGCCGGTAAAGTGTATCGGAGAAGGAACTCCCTTCATGTCGAATAAACAAAGAGCAATCCGATGTTTTTCCAGCAACTCATAGACTTGCTCGGTAAACCAGCTTGAGTTTCGAAATTCCATGACAAAGCGATACCCTCCGGGAAGCGCCTGAAGAAAACTTTTGAGTCGAGCCAAGTCGATCGACCAGCCTGGAGGCAATTGGAAGAGAATGGGGCCTAATTTTTCTTTCAAGAGATCGGCTCGGTGAAGCATCAACCGAAGGGGGGCGGCGGGGTCCATCAGTTTTTTGATGTGTGTAATAAACCGGCTGGCTTTATAGGCAAATATGAAATTCTTAGGTGTCACTTCATACCAATGCTTGACGGCTTCCGGCTCCGGCATGCGATAGAAAACACCATTCAGTTCGACAGTATTGTAATGCTCGGCATAATGGGCCAAATAGTCGGTAGACGGCATACGGCGTGGATAAAAGGAGCCAATCCAATGCTTGTAATGCCACCCCGACGTCCCGATGCGCAGATTTGGATACACCTTCTCTGACGTCTAGGACCGCATCGAGGTTACGGCAATTTCAGTGGACCGGGGCGTGTTCCCCGGCGGGCAGGCTATGGCCATTGCCATTGGATTTCTCTGTCGGGAGTTCGCCGAGGAGGCCAAGGGCTTCTTGGAGTTCCGCGTCGTGGCCGTGGTTTTCGAAGGGGGCCATGAGCGCATAGAAGCAGGGTACGACGAAGAGCGTTAGGATTGTCGAGAAGAGCACGCCGCCGATGACTGTGACGGCCATGGGGACGATGAGTTCCGATCCGGCGCCGCGCGCTAGGGCTTCTGGGACGGCGCCGGCGATCGTCGCCGCCGAGGTCATCAGAATCGGACGCAGGCGTATCGGACAGGCGTCCAATAGCGCCTCGCGCACGGACAGGCCGCCCTTGTGGCGGCGCTCGTTTGTAAAATCAACCAGCAAAATTGAATTTTTCTTCACGATTCCCGCCAGAAGAATCAATCCGATGCCACTGTAAAGATTCAAGCTCTGATGCATGAGCAGAAGGCCGAAGAAGGCCCCTGTTAAACTGAACGGCAGCGCGAGCAGCACGCTCACCGGATGAATGAAGCTGTTGAATTGCGTCGCCAAGACCATGTACGCGACAAAAATCCCCAGGATGAACGTGAACAAAAGACTTTGCGAGGTCTCGCGGAAAAGCTGCGAGTTTCCGGATTCCAGGATGTTATAGCCGCTGGGCAGGACCTCCGCGGCAATCTGGTGGACCTTCTTGAGCGCATCGTCCTGAGAAACACCTTTGGCCGGATTGGCGAAGATGCTGATCGAGCGCTGGCGGTTGTAGCGCGTGACAGCAAATAGCGCCGGCTTGGTGTCGTAGTCGACGACGTCGGTCAGGCGCTTTACTTCCCCGTAATTGTTACGCACCCAGATACGCGAGAGATCTTTGGGCGTGGTGCGGTCGGCTTCCGCCAGACGCACGCGAACATCGTAGCGCTTGCCGCGGCCCGTGTATTTGCCCCATTTCAAACCGCCCATCATCGCGTTCACAGTATTTCCGACGGAAAGAGAAGTGACGCCTTCGGCGTTTGCTTTGGAGCGGTCCGGATGGACCTGGATCTCCGGCATGCCGGGGTTATAGTCCGTGTCGACGTCGGTCATGAGGCCGGACGCTTTCATTTTATCCATCAGCTTATAGGCATAACCGCCGAGCGCGTCCCAGTCCGGGCCCTGCACGTAAAACTGGACCGGATAACCGCGCTGCGCCGAAAAGCCGGTCTGCGAGAAATCCAAGAGCGACACGCGTTCGATTCCTTTGACCTTGCCGAACTCCTGACGCACCTTGGTCATGAACTCGAGCTGCGTTTCGCGGTGATGGCCCTTATAAGGAATGCCGAGAAACTTCTCATCGGTCGTGATGATGGGTCTGGTCTCTTTGTGGAACATGGTCACAAAGATATTTTCCGTATTGACCTGTCCGCCCTGGAATCCGCCGACGGCCACGTAAAACTGATTCATCTCGGGCTGCGCCAAGAGCCAGGGCTCTAAGTGTTCTTTTGAAATCTTATCCGTGTAGTCGATAGACACGCCGAGCGGATTGGTGATTGTGACAAGGAAACGGTTCTGATCCTGGGAAGGAATAAATTCCTTTTTCAGAAACTTGACCAGATACATCGACGACAGGAAAATCACCAGTGCGATTCCCACGACGGCTTTAGGCCAGCGCAGGCACGATTCCAGCCCGCGTTTATAGTGGTCGCGCAGCCCATTCATGAGACTATCCATGTGCCGCGAGAGCCAGTTGCTATTGCCGACGGCCAGAAACTGCGAGGTCCGCATCGGCGCGATCGTGAGCGCTTCCAGGAGCGAGACCATGACGGCCACCGAAATCGTGATGCCAAATTGGAAGAAGAATTTTCCGACGATGCCCTGCATGAAGATGACGGGCATAAAGATGGCCAAAATCGCGATCGAGGCGGCAAGCGCGGCGGACGTGATTTCCCGGGCGCCGACTAGGGACGCATGCACTTTGGACATTCCTTCCTCGGCATAGCGCGTAATGTTTTCCAGCACCATAATGGCGTCATCGACGATAATGCCGATGACCAAGGAGAGCCCCAACATGGTGAAGCTGTTGATCGTAAACCCGCAGAAATAGAGAGCGATAAACGTGCCCATGATGGAAGTCGGAATGGCGAGAAGCACGTTTAACGTGGCGCTCCAGGACCCTAGAAAGAGAAAGCAGACTACCGATGTGAGGATGACGGAGCGAATGAGCTCGCTTTCCAATTCTTTGACGGAGTCTTTGATGAATTCCGTCGTGTCAAAGACGGACACCAGCTGCAGATCCATCCCCTTGGGCAGGAGCGGCAAAAGTTCTTTGATCCGTTTGCGGACATTTTCGGCCACCTGGACGGCATTGGTGCCGCGCTGCTTGACGATTCCCAGGCCGACCGCCGCCTGAGATCCCGAGCTGTGGCTTCCGGTGCGCGAGATGCGGCGGATGTCGCTTAACCCGTCTTCCACTGTTCCTATTTCGCTAAAGCGCAGAGCGCGGTAGCGCGCGCCGCCGCGAATGCGATTCGGGATAATGAGGTGTGAAAATTCTTCCGGCGTGTAGGCTTCTCCGTAGACGCGTACGTTGAATTCTTTCGGGCCGTTATCGATATAGCCCGAGGGAACGTCCGCATGTTCCGTCGTAATGGCGTCCAGGACGTCTTCGACGGTGATTTCACGCTCGGCCATCTTGTCGGCATTCAGCCAGATGCGCAGGTTCGGGTCCACATAGCCGCCAAGATAGACGTTGCCGACACCGGGCGTCATGGCGATGTCGTCGCGTAAATGTTCATTCACGTAGCGGCAGAGATCAACCAGGCCCGCAGTGGAGCCCGTTTTTGTAGTCAGGGCCAGCCACATGATTGGCTGGTCTTCGGGATTCACTTTTTGAACGATCGGCGGATCGATCTGCGCCGGAAGATTTTTCTGGGCTTGCGCGATATGCGCCTGGACGTCTTGCACCGCGACGTCGATCGAGCGGTTTAAATTGAACTCAATGGTGATGGTCGTCTGTCCGAGCTGTGACGTCGAATACATGTCGTTGATGCCTTCGATGCTCGTGATCGATTGCTCGATAATGTCGGCCACCTGCGTTTCCATGATTTCCGGCGAGGCATTTTCCCAGGTGACCGTTACGGTCACGACGGGGAAATCGACGTCCGGCAACTGGCTGATCCCCATGCGGTGGAATCCGATCCAGCCGAACACGATCAGCCCGATCATGAGCATCCAGGCGAAAACGGGATTTTTAATCGAGGCGTCAGATAAGGTCATAGGCTTTCTCCCATCGCGACGCGCAGAAGAATGTCGTCCAGCCGTGCATTGGCCCGCGAGACGAGTGACTGCCCGAGGATGTTTTGCATGTTGGTCAGAAGCTGCAAGAGTTCCAAATTGGTGGTCACGCCAAGCCGGTTTTCTTTTTGCTGCACACTATAATTTTTCTGCGCCAGCGCGACGGCTTTGTCGTAGGCCTGGACCTCCGAGAAGGCATGCGAGAGATCATCGTAGGCGGTACGCACCTGACGGTCGACATCGCGCTTCAAGCGTCCCAGAGTCAGCTGGGCGATGATTTCCTGAGACCGGGCTTGCTGCACTAAGGCCTGAGTGCTGCCTCCTTCATAAAGAGGAACGTCCAGCAAAAACGTCGCGTCCCAGCGGATATCGGAAAGAAACCCGATGCGTTCGGTGTAGTAACGGCCGACAGCGGAAAGCGTGGGCAGGTGTCCGCCGCGCTGGAAGCGGATATTCAGTTCCGTCTGATGCAGCGCTTCCACGGATGAAAGAACATCCGGCCGTTTTCCGGCCCTCGAAAGCGCTTCATCCAGCGTAAGGGCGGGCGCGGCAGGTTCCTGATCGGTCAAAGGAACATCGGCGGGCACTCCGGTCAAAAACAAGAGGAGATGCCGGCTTTCCGCGAGGATGCGACGTGTGTCCTCAATTTGAGCATCGATGGAGGCCAACTGCGTCTGAGCGCTCAAGAGATCGCTCGGGCGAGATCGCCCGATATTGACCCACTTATCCAATTGATCCACTTGATTCTGGTTCAGCTTCCGGGTTTCCAGCAGAACGGAAATCTGATCCTGAAGCGTGTAGGAGGCATAGAATGCCGTGGCGACGTCGGTTAGGATTTGGAGGTCGGTGGACTGCTGATTTAAGCGCGCTTGCTCCTGCTGAGATTTCGTAATCGCGATCACGTCCCAATCTCTGAAGCCGGCAAAAATCGGCTGCTGAATCTGGAAATAGGACAAGGGCTGAGTTGGAATGAAAGACGAGTTGGTCGCTCCTCCAGCACCCGCGTTGCTGGCGGAATTGATGTTTTGCTGATAAAACTGCGATTTGATCCAGTCAATATGCGGAAGGACGGAGCCAACTTGAGCCCGGTATTCTTCCTGAACAAGGCGGGTGTTCTCAGCGCTAATCCCTACCGTTTCGCTGATCTGACGGGCGCGCGCATAGCATTCTTGCAGTGTTACCGCGGTCGTTGAAGGCGAGACCTGCGCTGGCTCGCTCCAGACTGTCACAGGGACCATTAATAAGGAGACAAATAGGCCTGCGATTAATTTTTGGGTTCTCATCGTTGTTTTGGTCAACCGTCCGGTCGCCTAATGGTTCCCGGCCTGGATTCCTTTCACGAAAATATCGGTCAACTGATGGACATAGGCGGCGTCCTCAAAGGGTTCGAAGCACATGTTTTCGCTGCGCAGTCGCGAGAGGGAGGCGTAGTGGATGAGGCCGCCCATGAACTGCGTCATGAACATAGCAATTTTGATCTCAGGAAGTTTGCCTTCCAGATGGCGCGCGAAAACGGCGTAAAACCCTTTTCGATTATGCGTGGGACTTTCCTTCAGAGCCTTTTCGATGGCCGGATTCTTATGCGCTTCAAAATGGATAATCTTAAAGAATTCCTGACGACGGATGTCATCCATGTCTTTCAAAAACATGGTCCCGATAAGGGTTAAGGTCTGGCGTAGATTGGGGCTGGATTCATAGTCCTTCAACCGGGCAGACCACCAGACCTCCACCTCCCAATCCACCATCTGCTGCAGGATCTCCTGCTTACTTTTGAAATAGTGGTAGAGGCTGGCTTTCTGGACATTACAGGCGTGGGCGATGTCGTCCATGCTGGTCTCCGCATACCCCTTATTGGCGAAGAGATGCCGGGCATGCTGAAGAATCGTCTCTTTTCGGATTTGAAAAGCCGTGGGGTCTAAAACTTTCATGAGGCATTAGCCTACCAGACGTTCGGCCAATAGTCAACGAGTAATTAAATCATGGCGAAAAATGAGTATTTAAGCTAAACTTCACCCAGCCTAAGGAGGCTAAAACTAAATGAACCTAATGAAAAAGCATCCCCTGCACGTACCGAACGTTTTGTTCCTCACGCTTTCTCCGTTGGCCGCTCTCGCTGGAGCGTTGTACTACATCCCGCGTTATGGCGTCCGCCCGATTGAAATCGTGGTTTTTGTGCTCATGTTCTTCGCTACCGGTCTAAGCATTACGGCCGGTTATCACCGCCATTTCGCGCATGTCAGCTACAAGGCGCACCCGCTTATCCGGATTTTCTACCTTGTCTTCGGAGCCTGCGCGATGCAGAATTCCGCCTTAAACTGGGCCAGCGACCATCGGATTCATCATCGGTTTACCGATACGAATCAGGATCCTTATAATGCCGGCCAGGGCTTCTTCTGGTCGCATGTCGGCTGGATTTTCTACCAGTCGCGGGAAGAAAAACAGCTGACCAATGTGGGCGATCTTCTGCGAGATCGCTGGGTGCGCTGGCAGCACCGCTATGATGTCGCCATCGCGCTGGTGGTGGGCTTTGCGATACCGATGCTGGTGGGTAGTTTCATCGGTCGCGCATTCGGGTTCCTTCTGTGGGCCGGGCTTATCCGGGTCGTGGTCGTTCATCATGCCACGTTCTTCATCAATTCGTTAGCGCACATGTGGGGCGATCAGCCCTATTCTCGCAAAGACACCTCGCGGGACTCCTGGTGGCTGGCCCTCCTGACCAACGGCGAAGGCTATCACAACTTCCATCACATGTTTCCTTCCGATTACCGTAATGGCATTCACTGGTATCAGTGGGACCCGACGAAATGGATGATTGGGATCCTGAATCTGGCCGGGATGACGTCCAAACTCCACCGCGTTCCACCGCAGCTTATTCTCCGAGCGCGCATGGAAGTCGAAGCGATCGAGGCGGAAAAGCATATCCAAACGATGCCTCGCGAAGTCGGCCATTCCTGGCGGGAGAATGTCGCTTTAGCCAAAGGCCGATTCGACCACGCGTTGACAGAGTGGGGGACCACTCGGGCTCGTTACTGGGATCTGAAAAAAGCGGCCTGGAAGAATTCTGAAGGCGCCAAACATTGGAAGGAAAAGCTCGCCGCTTATGAAGCTCGGCTGACTGAAGCGCGTCTCCAATGGCGAACGGCACTTCAAGGCCTGCAAAAAAGTCCCGTCGTTTAGACGATTACGGCCACGGCGTAGAGCTGGCGGCTATTTCCTGCCACGACAGCCGCTGAAGGATGACGTTCAGCGTCGGTACCTGCAGAGTATCGTCATAATAAATGCCGCAGAACGCATTGGCGTTGGCGTAAGAGGCTGTGACGGACCCATTCACCCAAACCGCTCCGTTGAAGTCTAGGTAATTGGAAATAACGAGGTTCTGTCCCACGTAGGTAAATCCTTTCACTCCAACGGTCGTATGCCACGGCTGACTGGCAGCCCCGGGTTGAATCCAGGTATCTGTTCCAAACGCGAAGGTCCCCGTGCTTTTATGCAGGCCGATATCCCCTGGGTATTCTCGCGTGGCTGCCGTATCAAATGTATTTATCAAGAGTTTTTGTTGTTCTTGCCACGCATTGGCGGGGACGTGCCCGGAGTAAATGAGGTCTCCCGGACTATCGACGGTGAGATTGCCGCGAACAACGACTGATCCCCTGAGCGCTGTGCTTTGCCCCGGGCTGCACGGGACATTGCTGCAAAAGGCCCCTTCCAAGGTGACATCATTATCCCAGTACCACACATAATCTTTCGAATGCGTCGCATCTCCCAGGACCGTTTCAATATACCGGGTGGAGTCGCCGAAATGCTGATTGTGAGGAGTCGAATCTCCAGGATTTACTGTGCACGAGCCACGCAAATCCCATGGCGCATGACCGGCGATCGTTCCTTTATCAGGGATCGGGGTGACACTATCCGCCGGTCCGTAAAAAGTGCTGTTTCGGCATCCATAGATATTTAATGTTCCCGTGGCCGCCGCCGAGGCGCGCATGGTGACAAAATCCAGGACCGGTACGGGGGGAACGCCGGCGTAAGAAGACCACCATTCAGCGTTGTCGGTATTCGGCGGATTGAGACCGTTCAAATCTCTCGGATTGGCTGCCGTGCCGATGACGGTCCCTTTGGCATATTTTCTCGGATAATAGAGGCTGGCGACCACATCGTCCATCAACTGAAGGTTTCCCTGGGACATGACCGGCCCCCAATAAACACCGAGACCTTGCCCCCACGAGACATTTCCGCCGGACATAATCGCGCTATAAATCGTTTGATTTACGAACTGGGCTTGCAAGGCGCGTGTTTCGCGCTTCAGCATATCGCGGCCTTCCGCCGTTATGGTCACCGTCCGATTTCCACTCGCCAGGATACCATTGGTAAATTTGATTCGGTAAGTCCCGCCGGGGACATCCCTGTAGGTCGTATCGAAGTTATAGCCTGGAATGACGACGCCGAGAGAGGCGGCGGCCCATGTTGAGGTCGTACTCTGCAATTTCCAGGTTCCGCGATCAATGCCGGCTTCGGCCAAATTGACGGCTGAACTATTTTTTTGCTGATTCACGGCTGTCGTCGTGTCGGATTGTATCCAATTGATCATGGCGGCCACGATCATGGCCAAGACGACCAGCGTGACCATGACCACGGGCAGGATCTGTCCTCTCGCATTATTTTTCATCAATTCATTACCCGAATCCTTTCGGAGGCCATATGCAGAGCTTTATAGGCACCATTATAAATTTGATCCTGCAGCGTCATTGAGACCGAGACAATGGTCATATCATCGGACCGCGGAAACGCAAAAGCCATATAGGCTAAGTGTTTCGTCAAAATAGATGTCACGGTCCCTTCCGTCAGGGTTAAGTTTGTGCCGTTTTGCCCAAGAGTGATGCTCACGCCGATGCCGCTGTTTTGCTTCGTAAATCGAATGCGAGAATAGCTGGGCTGGCCGCCCACTTGATCGATGATGATCGTTGACGATTGCGCCTGGCGGATTTCACGCGTTACGATATACATGGTGGCCCGCGCCTCCCGTTGCAATTCAAGCCGTGTTCGCCCGAGGATGAAGAATTTCGTGCCCTGCGTGAGAATCCGCGGCGCCAACATCGCGACAATGCCGATGATCGCCACCACGATCAGCATTTCAATTAAGGTGACGCCCTTGGTCTTTACCACAAGAAATTCACTGTCGGACCTCTTTGTCCGGATGTGACCGTCACGCCGGAGACTGTCTTTGTGCTGACCACAGGCGTGGATCCGGACATCGTCGTATAAAAGGCCGCCATGTTATAGACGCTAGTGGTGCTGCCGCGAATATCGAGCGAATAGGTTCCGTCTTCCAGGCTTGAATCGGCATAGATCACCGATCCCGCCATGGTCGAACTGCTTAGCGCGGGAAGCGGAAAGGAAATCGTTGCGGTGCTGGCGACAATGAGGACGCCACTTCGAATGGGTTGCCCCGACAGCTTCACGGCTCCAATGACCGTTCCCATGGCTCCCACCACCGTAAAGCTGCTGGACCAGACGGTCGTGCCGCCGAACAAAATGGAGGGGGCCACCGACACGGGCGATGAGGTCTCCTTGGGATCGAGCACGGGTTGAATCGTATAAGTCCCCGTGGTCAGGTTGACCAGCATAAAGCTTCCATTAAATGCCGAAACTTCGGAGTCGCGCGGGATCCCATCGCTATCGTAAGCCACCAGAGTGATGCCCGGTAAAGGATTGATTCCATCGCGGCTGATCCATCCGTTGATCCGCCCACCTTTTGGCAACTGGAAATTTACATTCAAGGTGACATCCCCTAGCGTCACCGTCTGTGGGGGGTTATAGGTCATGGAGGCATAGAGAGCATTGGCATTACCAGGATTGGCCACCACGTCATAAACTCCCGTCGACAATCGAATAAAATACATTCCGTTGGCGTTGGTGGTGACCACGGCATTTCCGGCCGTGACGGTAATGCCGGGGCTGATGATATTTCCCAGCGCATCCGTTACCTTTCCGGTGATCGTCCCCACCACTCCGGCGGTGGACAGCACAATATTTTGGGAGTTATTCTGCCAGATCGGAGACGTGGCACTGTTGGGGACCGTCGTTGTCGAGTTGGCTAGGACCAGTACGCTATCAATCTCGGCAGAGGAGGTCCCGCTATCGATAAAAATAGTCCACGTCCCAGTGGCGACGCTGGGAACCAAAAATTGGGCATATGTCGGGGAGGCGTATGTGCCGGCTCCCATGATCGTCGTCGAAGAAGGCGTTGAAATCCCATCTGTCATGGAAGCGATGGCCCCTATGGCGGGTGTTCCGGTCAACGGCGTCTTTAGTGTCGTACTAGTGCGCGGCGGAAATTGGATAGTAGGGTTGTCAACAAAATCGATGCTGTTATTATTGGAATCATACGCGTTTCCATAAGACGTATTCCATGCCGTCGTGGTATCTAGCCTCCGGATGAAATTTTCATTTGGATTCATCCCATTGTTGGCGGAATGAGCGGCCGCCGTTTCAGCATAGGGCGGAACGAGGCCATTGCCGTCCCAGACGATGGCGTCGTATTGTGTCGTCCCCGCAAACCCGGTCCAGGCCGCGCCGCCATTGGTCCCTACCCAGATGCCTCCCGCAAAATTGCCCGGGCCGCAGCCCGACGAGGTAATGGGATTGCATTGAAGCGTGTGATTGTAATTCGGGGATGTTCCACCCACGAAACGCCAGCACGCGTCCGGATTCAGCGTCACGCCTTGCACGGTGATGGTATCGCAGTGGATGGCGGCGGAAGCGCCATTTCCATCGCCCGTATTCGTAATGAGGTAAAAAGCTCCCGCGGGAATATACGTGCTGATATAAACAAGTTCACGCTGCTGAATGTTGGTGGGACTCGCTGCATCCATCACGACGATCCACGTATTCGGGGTGGCGTAAGCTCCCCCTGCGTTCACTCCCAACGCGATCGGGCCCGTGGTCGGATTGTAAAGTTCGACGTATTCGACGTTGTTGGACGGCCCCGTGCTGGCGACAACTTGGCTGATGACGACGTGATTGGTCAACCAAGCGGACCCTTTGACCGTTCCCGTACTAATGGCTTTCAGACTAAAATCCAGTGAGTTGTTGTTAGGCAAGATGGATTTGGTAATGATCTGTGGAAAATATCCCGGCGCACTGGCCTGAAAATCAAAGGTGCCGGGAGACAGGTTGATCAAATAATTCCCCGTGTTACTCGTGGTGCTGCGCCAGCCTATATTTTCCGCCGCATCCACGACCGCGTTCGAGATGGGATTGAGCGTCGCGTTATCTTTCACGACTCCGGAAAGGACGGAATTTGACATCACCGTGTTCGGGTTATTCAGCACATTCTGAATGGTGAGTAGGCGATCTCCGGTATCGGTTTTCCAAACCACCGTGATGGTAATGAGCCGCATGCCTGTGTCGGGGGTGTCTGGACTGAGGGTTTGAATCGTTTTAGTGACGGCGTCTTCGTAGGCGACCTGAATGTAGGTGTAGCGGGTAAAATTCATACCGCCTTCCGGAATCGGTTCGGGAGGGAAATAGCCGGCATCATAATACACGGTTGTGGAAGGTTCTACTATAAAGTACGGGGTTGTGGTGACCAGAACTTCGTAGTAGCTTTTCTGCATGATGATCTGCATTTTTTCCTGAGCTATATTGGCGGCGAGAGTTCGACCTTTGGAGTATTGGAGGGATTTTTGAATGCCGCCAAAACTCAAAACGGAGACCAGCAAACCCGTGCCAAGCAGCATGATAACTACCATCAGTTCGACGAGAGTTACTCCCGCGCGCCCGGAAGAAGAACGAACGATGGCGGAGGTCTTTGTCATCGGCAACTTGTACATGACATAAGACCCATTTGCAAGGGAAATCGGACGGAAGGTAACAATAATTTACATCAAAAGATAAGGCGTAATGTAGAGCGATTACGGCTGTTGGTGGCCCACGGGCGCCGCGACGGAAGAGGCGGTAATACGTTGATAGAAACGAAGTGTTTCTCGAACGGTGCGGTTGACATCCACTTGAGCTTGCGCCGCTAAAGCGGAACGAACCATGGCTGCATGACGCGCCGGATCTCGAAGGGCTTGCTGGAGAAGCTTAAACGCTTTGAGGAGACCCTCAGCCCGTGGGTGCCCGTGGAAGTAGGGCACATCAAATCCGTTAGCCACTTGCTTGCCGGCTGGCAGGTCTGCACTGTCCTTCTCATGGCCTTGAAAAATGACAGACTCCGGAATGGCGCCATCATCGGTGGCCAAGATCAAACCGCCATTGACCTGGGCTTTCATGAACCCAGTGGCGGAAGCTTCCCGGCCATCGTCCGCCAGCATGATGGCGGCATCGGCGCCCTGAAAGAGCCGGGGAGCCATCCAGACATTGAAATTGTCCAATAACACGATGCGCTCCTTGAGCATGGGATCCTGACTGATCAAATCGAGCAGGTTGTAAATCATGGTCTGCGCCTGATCGTCATGCTGATGGATGCGTCCTCCGACCAGCAGGACCAAGTTCGTTTCCAGAAATTGGCGCTTTAATGAAGGGTCTTTGCAAAGGAGTCCAAGCAAGTCGATACGTTTATATCCCGTTATCCGGCGCGTCCAAAGGACGACCCCTTTGTCCGCCACCTGTTCTTTCCAGGTATGCCACAAGCCGTAATGGCGCCAGACCCAATCGAGAAGTTCATCTTTTTTTGATTTTTTAAGTTTCAGGAGGTCCGCATCCGAAAGCGCGGAAGCCGTCCGATAGTCCGGAGCCTGCCAGATCCCGACATGAACGCCGTTGGTGATCGATTCAATTTTTTCAGAATAATCTTTCAGGGAAGGCATGGCGCGCATGACCTGTCCGTGTTTTTTCGCGACGCCAAAAACGCCTTCGTTAACGCCGATCAAAAGCCGGGTGATGTCTACGTCGCCTCGGTCGTTGTTTCCATGAAGTGGGACATAGGCCGAGGCATCAATCTTCAAAACGTCCAGCGTGTGGCGCGACCAAACCGGGTGCGCGTATTCCATCGGCGTGTGATCATTAAAAATGTAGCGCGTGTTGGCAAAAAAAGGATCGTTCTGAAAAGTGTCCTTGATGAGGCGATGATGCGCGAAGAAGGTCGGCGTTTCGCTCTGCACTGTGATATCCGGTGAAAAATTCAAGGCCTTGGCCAGCGCCAGGGAGCCTCGTCCGATCAGCCAGCTTTGACGATGCCGGATGTCTTCGGCCCAGGCGGTCGGGTGAGGATGTTTGGGCGGGGCATCTTCCTCGCTCGGGTAAACGACCTGCGTGATCGGAGGCGCATCAAGGAAGTAAACTTTGGCCTTTCCATACATGGCCATCCAGACGTGCGCGTTGACCATGGCTCCATCGAACATAGAAATAGAGAGGTCGATGCCAGTGTCTTTAAGGGTCTCACGCAAGGTGGGAGCCACGTCTCTTTTTTCCAAATGCAATTGACCCCAATCGAACCAGCTTTGGATCCAGGTGGTTTGATAGAGAAGGGTGGCTCCGATGACGTCCAGGCCTTCGTCCGCCTGAGCCATGATGCGTTCGCGCAGGAGCGGCCCAATGCCGCCAACCGAGGTCGACATCGCCGCATCTCTTGTCGGACGAAACCCATAACGTTGATGGATGGCCTCCAAAACTTCTGGCGGCAGCGCAATTTCCATTGCGACTTCCAAGATTCGCATTCAAAAATGATACACGATTCCGTCCGATAGACGAAATTTAGGTGGAATCCCGCCGCAGAAAACCCCACGGGCCTCCCGAGTCCTTGATATAATGCTTTTTCAAATGTGCCCTGCTTCCGATTCGAAAATTGCCCCTGCAAATCTCGTCACACGACCCTCGTCCGGCCAGGCCGGTTTGGACGATTTGGTGAAACAGATCATTTTGTCATTGGGGGAAGACCCCTCGCGTGAAGGCCTCCTCAAGACGCCTCAGCGCGTTGCCAAATCCTTGAAGGAGCTGACTTCCGGATATGAGGTGGACGTCGATAAGCTCATTAACGAAGCGCTCTTTGATGTCCACTACAGCGAGATGGTTCTGGTGCGGGATATCGATTTTTATTCCCTCTGCGAACATCACATGCTTCCTTTTTTCGGCAAATGCCATGTGGCCTATATACCGGATGGCCGGGTGGTGGGCCTAAGCAAAATTCCGCGCATCGTCGAAGCCTTCAGTCGGCGTCTTCAAGTCCAAGAACGGCTGACCTCGCAGATTGCCGAAGTCATTTTGAACAAAGTAAAACCACTCGGGGTCGCTGTCGTGATGGAGGCGCGCCATTTGTGCATGGAGATGCGCGGCGCGGAGAGCAAAAATTCGCCTACGATCACCAGCGCCATGGTGGGGGTCTTCCGCTCGGACCCGCGCACGCGTGAAGAATTTCTCGGATTCATCAATGGGAAGTCGAGATAATGCAAACCAAAGAAAAGAGATTTTGAAATGAATGAACCACTTGTCGGTCTTGAGGATGTTGTCGTCGCCGCTTCTTCGATTACCTTTATCGATGGGGATCAAGGGATTCTGCGCTACCGCGGGTATGACGTCAATGAGTTAGCGGAAAAATCGAATTATGAAGAAGTCGCCTACCTTTTGATTTTTGGTCGCCTCCCGACCTCGGACGAATTCGAAGCCTTTAAGAAAGAAAAGCGTTCCTATCGCCCCTTGCCACCGGAGTTCCTGAAGCTGCTCGCAAGTTTGCCGACCAAGATGGATCCGATGGCCTGGCTGCGAACGGCGGTCTCCGCGTTGGAAGCTTACAATCCGGACCCGGAGAATATTGGCGAGACGGCCAATCTTCGACGGACACTTCGGCTCACCGCTCAATTCGCCACGATGACGGCGGCCATCGAGCGCATTCGCAAGGGAAAGCCCGTCGTCGCTCCCGATCTTGAGCTCGACCACGCCAGCAATTTTCTCTACATGCTGACTGGCAAAAAGCCCGATGATCTTTCGCGGCGGGCCATGGACATCGCCCTGATCCTGCAGGCCGATCATGAGCTGAACGCCTCGACGTTTGCCGGGCGCGTTACCGTCTCCACTCTTTCAGACATGTACTCGGCGGCGACCACCGCGGTGGGAACCCTTAAAGGGCCTCTGCACGGCGGCGCCAATCAGCGGGTGATGGAAATGCTGGATAACATCGGTTCCGTCGATAAAGTGGAGCCCTTTATCAAACAGCAATTGGCGGATAAGAAAAAAGTGATGGGATTCGGACACCGCGTTTACACCCACGTCGATCCGCGCGCGGCCATTCTCAAACAGATGGCTCGCGAACTTAGCGAGAAAGTCGGGCCGGCGAAGTGGTACGAAATGTCGGAAGTGCTGGAATCAATCATGATGCGCGAAAAGAAGTTGAATCCAAACCTGGATTTTTATTCGGCCTCCGTCTATCGCTATCTCGCGATCGATACGGATCTGTTCCCATTGATTTTCGCGACCAGCCGAATCGTCGGTTGGTGCACACATTTTATGGAGCAATATGCGAACAATCGCCTGATTCGCCCGCTCACGCAGTATACCGGTCCTCAATGGTTGAAGTATGAAGCCATAAACCGTCGAAAAGTGTCGGCGGCTCCAGCCCCCAGCCGATAGTTTCCGTGAAACTTCACGAATATCAAGCCAAGACTGTTCTTCAACAAGCCGGCGTGCCGGTTCCTCAAGGCGTCGCGCTCTTAAAGAAGGAAGATCTCCCAGCGGTCCTGAAAAAGCTTCCCGCCGGTCCCTGGGTTGTTAAAGCGCAGGTTCATACGGGCGGGCGCGGAAAAGCCGGGGGGATTCTTCGCGCCGGAACCGCGGCAGAGATCGAAACGGCCGCCGCCACTCTCTTTGGGAAGAAGCTGGTCACACATCAAACCGGGCCCGACGGCGTCATCATTCAAAAACTTTATATCGAGCAAGCCATGACCGTTCAGAAAGAACTCTATGCGGCCTGCGCGATCGATCGTGCGCGTGGTTGCCCGGTTCTCATGCTGTCGACCGAAGGCGGCATGGACATTGAGGAGCTGGCGCGGACAAAGCCGGATGCGATCATTTATGAGCCGGTGGACCCGGTCGCGGGTTTTCCAGCCTACCGTGCTAGGTCGGCCGCGGCGCGATTGGGACTGCAAGGCGCCGCCTTAAATTCCGTGGCCGGAGTCATTTCGGGGCTCGCGAAAGCTTTTCTAGCCTGGGATGCGGCGCTTTTGGAAATTAATCCGCTGGGACTTTCCGCCGATGGGAAAGCGATCGCCATGGACGCCAAGATGAGCTTGGACGACAGCGCGCTCTTCCGCCATCCGGACGCTCTGGCCTGGCGAGATCTCGCCGAAGAAAATCCGTTGGATGTCCGGGCCTCGGAAGCCGGCGTCAACTACATCGCGCTCAGCGGAACGATCGGCTGTCTGGTTAATGGCGCGGGACTTGCCATGGCGACGATGGACCTCATCAAATTTCATGGCGGCGAGCCGGCCAATTTTCTCGATGTGGGCGGCGGTGCGAATACGCAGCAAGTCACCGAAGCCTTCCGCATTATTCTGTCTGATACGAAAGTGAAGGGTGTTCTAGTGAATATTTTCGGCGGAATCATGAAATGCGATGTGATCGCCAACGGAATCGTGGCGGCGGCCAAAGACGTGGGCATGAAAGTGCCATTGGTGGTTCGGCTCGAAGGCACAAATGTGGAAGAAGGCCGCCGAATTCTAAAGGACTCCGGCTTAAAATTGACGGCCGCGCCAAACCTAACGGAAGCCGCCGAAAAAATCGTGGCGGCCACCCGATGAGCATCCTGATTAATAAGGACACTCGATTAATCGTTCAGGGGATCACGGGTTCTGCCGGGACGTTCCATGCTCGCGGGTGCCGGGATTATGGCACGCAGGTGGTTGGAGGCGTTACGCCCGGCAAAGGCGGAACGCAGGTCGATCAAATCCCTGTTTTCGATACGGTCGGACAGGCGGTGCAGGCGACCGAAGCCAATGCGACGATGATTTTTGTCCCGGCCGCGTTTGCCGCGGATGCCATTTTAGAAGCGGCCGACGCCGGCATCGCATTGATTGTGGCAATTACTGAAGGCATTCCGGTGCTGGATATGGCGCGCGTTAAGACGCGACTCGCCGCGTCCAACTGGATCGGCCGGTTGGTCGGTCCAAACGGTCCTGGACTTATCACTCCAGGCGAATGCAAAATCGGCATCATGCCGGGATACATTCATAAAGCCGGCGCGGTAGGCGTTATCTCCCGTTCGGGCACCCTCACGTACGAGGCCGTCTGGCAGCTAACGCAGCTTGGCATCGGGCAGTCGACGGTGATCGGGATCGGCGGCGACCCGATCAACGGATCCAGCTTCGTTGATCTTCTGGCTCTCTTTGAGAAAGACCCGCAAACAGAAGCTGTTCTCATTCTCGGTGAAATCGGCGGCCGGCAGGAAGATGACGCGGCCGAATACTTCAAGAAAAATATGTCGAAGCCCATGGCTGCCTTTATCGCCGGGCAAACGGCGCCTCCGGGCCGGCGCATGGGGCACGCCGGAGCGATCATTGAAGGGGCTTCCGGGACCGCGGCCGAGAAGATGAAGAATTTGGAACGCGCGGGTATCCGGGTGGCCGGCAGCCCAGAATCCCTCGGTGATACAGTGGCTTCCATGCTCTCTAAAAAATCCACCGCGTCGAAATGACCTTCAAAAATTTCGTCTACAGCTTCATTCCGATTTTTGTGGCCATGGATATCGGAGGGTTGATCCCCGTTTTTTTGATCCTAACCAAAGACCTTACGCCGGAAGAAAAGCGCCAAGTGAGCTGGCAGGCGCTCATCACCTCTTTTCTAATTAGTGTCGCTTTTATCGCAACCGGCCAATTTATTTTTCGGGTGTTGGGCATTTCCGCGGCGGATTTTATGATGGCGGGCGGCATTTTGCTCCTGGTTTTTGCGATCGTTGAAATTATCCGCGGCGAACAGAAAGTGACCGCCTCGGGAATTCATGTCGGTGTCGTCCCTCTGGGAATTCCGCTTATCATCGGTCCGGCGGTCCTCACGTCCTTGTTAATTCTCATCAGCTTGCGCGGTTACGGCATGACACTTCTGGCGCTCATGGCCAATCTCATTCTTGTCAGCCTCGCCTTCAAAGGCAGTCATCGCCTCGTCAAACTGATCGGTCAAGACGGCCTGCGCGCCATGTCTCAGGTCATCGGTCTTTTTCTGGCGGCCATCGCCGTCAGCATGATCCGCCGCGGCATCGAATCCGTTAGATAACCCTCACCCTAGTCGCTAGACATCTGGCGACCACCCTCTCCCGAAGGGAGAGGGCACAAGGCTGTAGGCCTTCTCCCTTCGGGAGAAGGTGGCCGGAGGCCGGATGAGGGGTAAAACCTTGCTTTTCAGCTGTTTTCCTGCAAAAAAGAACTGTGATTCTAAAGCCCTGCCCATTTTGCGAGAAGGATATTCCCCGGTCCATTACCGTTTGTCCATACTGCCATCGCGATGAAAAAGGCGGGTCGGTTGTGATGGATTCCTCTTTACCGGAGACGATAGGATCTGACCGCTTTTTTGAAGGCGACCTCAAGGAACTGGCCAATGATGACCCCTTCGTGCGCGACCAGGCTGTGGTTCGCGTGGCTCAGCGCGGGTTCGGCGTGGTTCAAGCGCTTGTCAGTATTCTCAGCGATTTCGCCAAGCCAGGTTTAGCCGGAGTGGCCTGCGCGTTAGGGAAAATCGGTGATCGACGGGCTATTTCTGTTCTTGCGCAAGCCGCTAAAATGGGGGATGAAGATCTGCGCGTCGCGGCGATCTGGGCATTAGCGCAATTTCATGAGCCTGAAGTTCTTCCGCTGTTGATCTCCGAGTCGGAGCGCCCGCATCCAACGATTCAAAGCTATATCGCGAATGTTCTTGGGACATTCCAGAATAGTAGTGTTCTTCCGATCCTGGCGAAACTCTCGCTCCATTCCAATCGTGAAGTCGCCTTTCAGGCGGCCTCAGCCTTGGGGGAAATTGGCGATCGAGGGGCCGTGCCGGCCTTACAACAGTCCTGGAGGCATGGCGACGCACTCGTTCGCGCCGCCAGCGCTGCTTCGCTTCGTCGTCTGGGAGCAACACCGTCGCGGGTGTCGATGGGGAAACTGGTAGTCATCCTGGTGGCGCTGGTCTTGGCTGGGGTTTTGGCCGGATGGCTGGTCTACAAATAGAACTCGCGCAACACCATTTCCGTCCGTTTTAAAATCTGTTGTTCATCAAGCGGTTTTCGAAGAAATCCGTTTGCACCGATTTTGAAGGATTTCTGAATGGTATCCCCGGTGGTCTGGTGCGACACCGCAATGATGGGAGTCGTTGAAAATTTGGAATCCGCGCGCAGGCCCGTCAGAAATTCCCAGCCCGTTTTCCAGGGAAGATCCAAACTCAAAATGACGAGATGCGGCGGCCAGGGACCGAGAACCAGGCTGGCTTGGTTTTGATTAAACACCGTAAAAGCATCGTAGCGTTTCACGAAGAATGTCTTTTTGAGCCGCGCCACTTCCGCCAGTTCGGATTCGATGATTAAGACGCGCACCGGTTCCGGTAGTTTTCTTACGGCCGGTCCGGTGGTCGAGCCGCCGACCGCGTATTCATAGACATTCGTTCCCAGAGCCGCATTCCATCCCAATCGGTGGAAGGCTTTCGCCTTGTCTCCCATCACCGAAAAAGTTGCTTCCGAAAACTGGACGTGGTCTGGTTTGGCCGACTGCTGCAGCTTGGCGGCAATATCCAATGTTTTGGAAATCAGTTGTCCGGAGCCAAGCGTTTCGCTTTCGTAGACCTGTCCCGTATGGACACCGATACGTATCGATAAAGGCTGCGTCAAATGATTCTGTTTTTTATTGAAGGAGGGCAATTCTTTGAGAAGCTCCAGCGCCAGTCCGGCCGAATCTTCCGCGCGCTGAAAACGCACCATCATCCCGTCGCCTGTGATGCTGGTGACGTCGCCATGATGCGTGTAGGCCAGGTCGCTCACCAGTTTGTGATAAGCCAGGAAAGTGTAGATAATATCTTGTTCGTTCTGCCCGGTCTTAATTTGGGTCGAACCGACGACGTCGATCGACACAAACGTGCTGGTACGGGACGATAAATTCAAGAGATCGGATAAATGCGCCGCGGAGTCCATGCTAAATAGATATAAAGGTGAGACGATGAACTTTCAAGAGATATGTGGGGGCCATGGGTAAATTGCTGTCCGGACATTATGGGGCGCCGCCGGAAGCGGAATCAATTTCGCTCACGCTCACGGAATGCGCCCGGAAACTAAACATGAAGCCAACGGATTTTGTGTCTGCGGGTCCGCCCAAGTTTTTTGAAAGAGCGTTCGGTGCCAGCGGCCGTTATCTGCTTTTTCTGACGGATGAGCCGGAAGTCGTCGGGAGTCCGGTCTGGAAAGCGGGCTATTACTTGCTTCCTCTGGACGCCAAAGATGTTCTTTCCGCTCTCGATAAGCACAAGGGGGGCGGGGTTCGCGGCGGCGCGATACTTCCGGTGGAATGGGAAGAGGAGCCGGAGGCGGAAGATCGTCTGCGTGACAAGGCGCTAAAATGGGTTGAGGAATGCCAGCCGCTTTTTTTTAAATGCAGTTGCAAAAACCTTCAACTCCGTCTCTATGCACCCTGGGCGATGCGGCGACGATGGAAAGCCCGGCTGCGGTGTCCGGGACGCTGCCAACCGCCGATGACCACCCTTCTTTGACCGCTCGATTCCGATCGCTCGATTTTTGCCTTGCCCTTTTGCTCGCCGCCTCCGCATTGTCGTTATATCTGAGTTTCCCGACGCGTATGTATGTCCTGGAGGGCTTGGCGCGAGCGATCCCCATGGAGCTCGGTCTTTATCGGCGGCTGCTTCTGGGAAATTATCTGCTTTATGGACTTGTCGGAAATCTTTTTTACCATGCGCTTCTTTTGCTCGGATTTACGTCGCACGCCTTTATCGCTCTGCAAGCGATGGATGGATTGATCGGTGCCGCGGGTCTGGGCGTCTTCTTTTTTATCGCGCGTGTGACAGGTCTCGACCGGCGGGCCGCGTTTCTCTGGACGAGTGCCTTAGGCCTAAGTTTAGGGTACTGGCTCTGGAGTACGGAAGCTGAAAATTACATCCTCTCGACCTTCGTTCTCCAGGTCAATTTTTTATGTCTTCTCGTGTACCACAAAACGCGGCGGATTCCTCCTTGGGCATTAGGGTTATTACAGGCCTTAGTTGTATTCGGTCACCTGGTGAATGGTTTGTTCATGATCGTTGCGCTCTGGATCTTTATCGCTACCGACGCCAATCGTTGGAAGATCGCTTTCTTGGAATATGCCGCCGCGTGTATGACGGCACTTTTTCTCGGATTTGGCACAGCCTTAATTTTCGTCAAACCGACCGGCTGGCGTGATGCCGTCGGTTGGCTATTGGGGAGCGCGGCCGGGACTGGCGGCGGCGTCCGATGGCACGGATCATGGTGGAGCGGGACTTCATTCTTGAGCTGGGTGCGCATGACGATCCATATTTTCGCTCCCTGGTCTGCCGCCATCTACACCCATCCTGCGGGAGTGGCGTTCGCCTGGATTTTTACGAAAGCGGCGCTCATCCTCCTCGCGATCATTGTCGTGTGCGGCCTCTGGCGTTTGAAAAAGGTTCAGTCGAGCGAGCGCGTAATCCTGGTTGCTTGCGGAATTTGGCTGGCCTCCTACGCCGTCATTTTTACATCCTGGGAACCGACTACAATGGTCTATAGGGTGAGCGATTTGATCCCACTATTTTTAAGCCTCGCGATCCTCACGTCAATCAATATCGAAAAGAAATCATCATTGTGGATCCCGGCGGCTTTGATGGTGTGTCTCGGCATCGGTAATTTCGGAACGGAAGTCTATCCGCGTTCCTTTTGGCAAAATAATTCACGGTGGGTCCTGACCCAATTCGTCAAACAACAGACCGATGGCTCCTCTTGGATCCTCGGCACCAATGGCCCTGATAATATTTACCTGGCCTATTTCGCGGAACGCCGCCCCGTCATTCTGGATAATTTCCACAACCAGCCCGACCGGCTAAAAGCCTTTCTAAAGAATCTCTGGAAGGCTCACCAAAAAATCTATGTCCTATCTCCAATCCTGTCCGATCCGTATTGGGGCCACGTCATGACTGCCTTTCGCCTCGTACCCCGCGCCCAAGACCCCGCAGGTCTTATGCTCTATCAAGTCGAGCCTCTCAAGTAGGCCCGGCTTTTTATGGGACATAAGTGATTGTTTACGGGCGAGAAGCCAATTATCGAATGCTTTTCGAAGTCATTTAGTAAAATTTGTCTTTAATATGACTAAAAAGAAAATTCCTTTGGCAAATTTCCAAGGCTACGAGCGTTTCGTAACAGGGATTCAAGAACTCATCGCTTACGCACGTCGTCAGTCGGCTCGGTCTGTGAATGTCTATCTCACGGCGAGCTCTTGGGAAACAGGAAGACGGATTGTGGAATATGAGCAGGGAGGGGAAATCCGTGCCGGCTATGGTCAAGCTCTTCTGGTTCGCCTCTCGGCTGATCTCACTCCAAAGTTTGGCCGCGGATATTCCGTCGATAGTCTAGAGCAGATGCGCCGATTTTATCTGGCTTGGCCCCCCGCCAAGATTTCCGAGACACTGTCTCGGAAATTGCCTTCCATTCCTGCCGAACAGAAATCCGAGACGCTGTCTCGGAAATTGACGGTCTTGGATTTGAAGGAGGCTTTCCGCTTATCATGGTCACAGTATGTACTGCTTCTCTCGGTTCGTAATCCGCAGGCTCGAGATTTCTATGAGAAAGAAGCCTTGCGCGCCGATTGGTCCGTGCGGCAGCTTGGCCGGCAAATAGAGTCACAGTTTTACGAGAGACTGCTCCTTTCCCGAAATAAGGCCGCCATGTTGGCCAAGGGCTCTCGCACCCAGCCCGATGATCACGTACGTCCTGAAGAAGAAATAAAAGACCCGCATGTTTTGGAATTTTTGGGACTCAAGGATGAGTACTCGGAGATCCAACTTGAAGAGGCTCTCATTCACCACTTGGAAAGTTTCTTGCTGGAGTTAGGCGACGATTTCACATTTGTGGCGCGCCAGAAACGACTCCGAGTAGGAGATACATGGTATCGCGTGGATTTGGTGTTTTTTCATAGACGCTTGCGTAGTCTGATCCTCGCAGATCTAAAGATCGGCTCGCTCACTCATGCGGATGCCGGGCAGATGCATCTTTACCTCAACTATGCCAAAGAACACTGGATGCGTCCGGGAGAGAATCCACCTGTTGGCTTGATCCTGTGCTCCAAGAAAAATGAGGCCGTGGCGCATTACGCGTTGGAGAATTTGCCCAATAAGGTTTTGGCCTCTGAGTACCGGATGACATTGCCCAAAGAAGAGGAGTTGGCGGCAGAACTGGAGCAGACACAGAAGGTTATTGAAACCCGCCTGCTGGTTCGAACCACAAAGAAATTCCATGGGGACAATCGGTAGAAGACTTGTACGGTGATAGGATTCGGTGGCAGGCTTTGAGGATTTACGAAGTGCTCGTACCCCTACAATAGGCCCATACATTGGGATGGCCTTTTGGCGGCCATTTTTAAGCCTTTCGGTGGATTTCATCCCCTATCAAAAGCTCTTAGAATTGTGCACGTTCCCGTACGCGTTCGAGCTTTATGCATAAACTTTTTCTTCGCATCGCTGCTTTTCTTTTAGTTCCTTGCCTGATCGGAGATTCGGTGACGACGGCGGCAATTTATGTAGGGGCGGGGCCCCGTCCACGCCCGCAATCGGGATTCAACGCGCAGGCCCTGGCGTCGGCCGAATTTGGAATTGTCGAGAATCCGCGCGCAGTCTTGGAGCGCGACAAAGAGGCTGCACAACAGCTCTTTCTGCCCGTCGCCGCGACACAACAAGAAAATCCTTTGAAAGGTGTGAATCCAGTTCTTCAACGGACGGCGCAAAGGATTGGGAAATTTTTCGAAGATAAGGGATTTTCCGTGAGACTGATCGCAGGCAGCCATGATTTCAAAAAAAATGAAGCTTGCCGGATTGAAATTGTAAACCCAAAGGACGTGGCTAAGTTCAGGTGGTACCGTTTATCGGTCGAGAAGCGTCCGCAAACGATTCAGTATTCAATTCTGCGAGGTCTCGATACCATGGGGGGCAATACACCTTTTAATGCTCGCAGCGAGAAGAAGCTTCTTGGAATGGCCGATGAACTGGTTTTCGATGATTCGATTCTAAAGCAGTGGGCAATTGCAGGCTCCGATGTGGACGTTCAAACGGAAGGCACTCGAGCTAAATTCACGAAAGACGAATCAGGCCGGGACCTTTTTGAATATTCGATCCTCATGGCGGGGGTCGCCCTCCTTTTGGTCGGCGGAATTGTCGCGGCGTGTTTCTTGGGATTCGACTGGCATACCTTGTTTAAAACGACTCCGCCCCTGCATGGACTCCGGTTTGCCGATTGGGTCACTACGACTTCTCTTGCCATCATGACCCTCGCCGGTCTGATGACGCATATCCCAGATAGCAATCCCGCCGCGGAGCCGGCTAAAGGCTTGCCCTTAGAGAAAGGACAACACTATTCATCCGAGAAACTTGAACAGCTTGGATTTCCACTCAGCATCATGGAGGGTCATGGATTAACTCGCCGGATGTTCACACGGTTTGACATTCTCGATGTTCTAGCGGAAACGTCCATTGTCTCCCAGGAATCTGAGCAACATACCTACCGTCTCAAACCGCTGCATCCTGTTGAACAGATCCAGGTCATTGTGCTGAAAGGGATTTACCATTGGCGCGGGATCGATCATGAGATCGTCAAAATGGGTGTTCTAGACGCGAAAACCGGACATGAGGCTGGGATGGCGGAATTTGTTATCGACCAAGACCAGAAAGGCGCGCTCTATACGGTTGATCTTGATGATGTCCTGCCTGAGTATCAGGGACAAGGACTGATGGAGCGAGCCTATTATTTGTTGCTTGGCAAGGGAGCCATCGGACGATTGCGGACGCGGGCCAATCGGGAAAAAGAAGTCGATAGGATGTTCGAGCGCCTTCTTAACCGTCCTGGCATGGAGGGTTTTCATAATGCAGGGGGGCTCCGTCAGGACTATTTCGAAGTATGGCGGAGCCCGGGCCAGTCCGAAATCCCGACCAGTGAATTGACCCGATTGCAGGCCAAGTTGAAATCGAATCAGGCGAAACGCAAGCAATTGCAGTGGGCCTTAGGCTCTGCGCGAGTCCGCACGGACGCCGAAATTTCGTTAGAGAGCAAAAAAGCGTGGTGGCAGGCAGACCTGAAACATTGGAAAGGGCATCGCGAGGGAATCATCCGTCAGATTCATGACTTGCGGTCTGGCGGCCATCGAGATCCCTCCCGTCTGAAAGCTGAGCTAGACCACAAAATTGAACTATTGCGAGAAGCGAGCGCGGATTGTGATGGCATTTTTGCGAAAATCCGCGATACAACCAAGCGGATCGCTTCCCTTCAACTTGGGCGCCTCAACGAGCAAGCGCGGATTAAGCACTCCTTAAAGGAATCGGTAGCTGAAGCGCGTGCGCTCAGAGGCCGGATGGAGGCCCTGAAGGAAGACCTGGCAAGGGTCCAAGCCGAATCTGACGTCAAGGCCACTCCTGCAGAGGAAGGATCGGAAACGATAAGTGCCGAGGATCTCGCCGGGGCCAGAGCCCAGGTGAAAAAGAAGCTCCGTGAGATTGGTTTTAATTTGCGGAATTATCGGATGACTACTCCGGTTACGGCGGGACTTTCGATGCCGGCTTTCGCTGAACTAGCGGGTCTCGTGGGCGACGCCGAACTCCGCGCCTATGAGTTCGGGAAACGTGCGATACCCGCCGACGTCGCGTTCCGACTTGCCAATATTTTTGGGGTGGATCACGGAAACTTTTTGCTGACCAAACCTGAAATGGGGGAAGATTTCAAAACAGGCGAATCGGGCCGGGACCTTTTTGAATATTCGATCCTCCTGGCAGTGGGGGTCGTTCTCCTTTTAGTCGGCGGAATTGTCGCGGCATGGTTCTTTGGATTCGACTTTTATACCTTGTTTAAAACGGCTCCGCCCTTGCACGGACTCCGGCATGTCGATTGGGTCATGCCTATTGCTCTTTCGGCCATGACCCTCGCTGGCCTGATGACGCATATCCCAGATAGCAATCCCGCCGCTCCGACTGCAGGAACCGTCGAACCCTTGTACGCCTTGGACGTGAACACTGACCAGGCTGTGGAATTGCGATATATCGCAGCAAGCAAGCTGGATTTTCGAGAGATGACTCGTGCATTGGAGTCTCTAAGGACTTTGGAGAAAGCTGTCGGCTATGAGCTTACCACCGCCAATGCTATTGAGCGAGTGTTGAGTAATGGGCCTTGGCAACAGCCCCCCCGCGGGAGATCTCTCGCTATACTTGAAAGAACGCGATTTGCGCTTGGTCCCGATGGTAGTGTAGAAGGATTGGTGGATTTTTATCCTGGCGGAATGATAGGTTTCTTGACTGTTCGGCCCGAGAATCGTCGAAACGCCGGAAGCGGACGGAAATATAAATATATCGGTAGCGGATTGTTCGTTGCCGCTGTTAATGAAAGACTCGAACAAGGCGACGAGACTATTGGACTGGCGGAGCCAACTTCGAAACAGGCTGACATTGCGGGGTTGCCTCTTATTCAATACCTCTGGCCCGGCGCTGAACCGTCAGATAAGGATCGGAATGTCTATCTCAGCCGCCAGGAGGCTCAAAATGGAGTCGAAAATTACAGACAGTCCTTGAACGCTGAATTGTCTTCGCTCGGGAAACCCGCCATGCGCGCGAGGAATCCGTTGTATTCCCCCGCATTCGATGACTGGCTACAGACACATGCTCTGTGGGGTTTGCTCGATCCGGCGGCGACTAAGTTTCGTGTTGCGGGGAACATCGCAATCTATGCGAGCAGACTGACGGCGCAGTTGCCGTCCGGAAGCGACGTTTTCGCCCGCGGTATGCGGCTGGATCGAGCTGAATTCAATCATCTCGTGCAGTACGGATTGAAGGCTCCTGCAAAGTATGAACAATACAATCAATTCAGCTCAAGTATCGCCGGAGCCTATGAAACAGCCGTCATGCCCAAGGGCCATGCGTTTCCGGTCGCGGATTATATCTCTGTGATTGTTGTGACGTTTGCAGACCGATTGGAAACAAGAGCCGATGGCAAAAGGATTGCGCCGAACGGCCTTCCTCTCAACGCGATGCCGTTTATCTTTATCGTAGATAAGGCTAACGG